>JAABUP010000709.1_pt1 | contig 71599 bp, 65 predicted proteins | sample 5559201 | NCBI WGS metagenome assembly JAABUP01 (sample SAMN10711887, study PRJNA513373) | rock metagenome | isolation source: Antarctica rocks | place: Antarctica | reverse complement strand
CGGCTCGCCGGAGCGCTCAACATCGCCGCCGCCCGACGCGCAGCCGCCCTCAAACCGGCCACCATCCTGCGGCTACTCCGCCGACCCCCAAAACCGGACAAACCTCCGATGTGACGGAGCCCTGCCTTCGCCCAGTAGCTGAGCACGTCGATGTCGCGCTGGGCCATCCCGAACTGTTGCTTGAGGACCTTCGCGCCGTTCGCGAGCAGGTTATCCCCGGCGGCCACGCCCTCCAGCCCCTTGGCCGCCTTCAGCACGATCCGGCTCTGCTTGAGCTTCTCTCCCAGCGAGATGACCCTGCCGACGCCGGTCTCGCCGATGGCACCGACGACCCGACCGCCCCACCCGAGGCCCCTGGCGACCTTGGTCAGCACCACCCCCGGGATCAGGGTGAGGACCGCCTCGGGCAGGCCGCTGCCTGTCGCCTCGCCGAGCTGGGTTGCGGCTGCGCTGTAGTCGCTGCGCTGCAGCGCATTCTCGAAGCCGCTGAAGTAACCGAACACGGCGTTGTCGACCGCGCCGCGCAGGCCGGCGTAGCCGTCCTTCACGCTGGCGACGTCGGTCGCCACCTCGTCGGCGAAGGTCCGACGCTGCTGGTCGCTGAGCACTCCCCAGAACGTCGCGAGCAGGACCATCGACCGCACGCCGTTGGTCACCGCTGCGAGCTGCTGGGCCGTCTTCACCGCCAGGCTGCCGGCACCCACCAGGCCGGCGCCGAGGCTGCTGAACAGCCCACGGGCGTCGGTGAGTGCGTGGAAACCGTTCGCCGCCCAGAGCGAGAAGCTCTCCAAAGCCGCAGAACTGAAGTTCCACGTGACGTTGAAGAAGTCCGCAGGCGGCACCTCGGTCGCGCTGTCGTCGAGGTGCAGCGAGATCGGCGTGCTCCCCTGGGTGAGCAGGATGTCGGCGGCGGTCAGCTGCTCGCGGGTCCCGTCGCTGGCCAGCACCGCGCCAGCCGGGGCGAAGCTGATCTCGGCCCTGGTGCCGCCGCCGACCACGCTCTGCGCCCGCACGGTGAAGTGCACCGAATCGCCGGGGGCGAGTACCCCGTTGACCGGTGGGACGTAGCCGTCGGGCGTCTGCTGCGCCCCGTCGGTGGTGGCGTCACCGCCGACGTTGCCGGCGAAGTCGGCGAGCAGGGGCTCGAGGTCCAGCGGACGACTCTGGTCGAGGTTGGTCACGGTCGCGGCGATGCGCACCGTCGTCCCCGTGACGATCAGGCGCGGCGTCGCGCGGGTGAGCTCGGCCGCCAGGCGCAGCAGGTGCTGCGGCCTGGCGTGCAGCACCGACTCGCCCGTGCTGACCTGGGTCGGCGCCCCGTCCGCGCCGCTGGTCACCAGCTGGCGCACCCGGAAGTCGCCGTTGTTGGTCAGGTGCAGCGTGTAGGTCAGCTGCACGGTCGCGTCCGCCGCGAGATCGCCGACCTCGGCGGCGGGGGTCGGCCCCGCGGTGACGGTCAGCGGGAACGGGTTGTGCGCGGCCTTCGGGTCGACCACGAGCAGGTCCAGCGGCTGCAGCGTCACATGATGCTGCACGTCGCCGGTGACGTTGTGCACCGAGACCGTGGCACTGACGTCCTCCGCCACCGGCCCCGTGTCGGTATCGGTCATCCGGAACGTGTTGGCCGGGGTGCCGGCACCGAGGTCCTTGCCGGCGCGGGAGAACGCGAGGGCGACCGCCAGCGGTTGGCCGAGGTTCGCCACCACGCTGGCGTCGGCGGTCTGCGGGTTGGCGCCCTCGCTGCCGGTGACGTGGACGCTCAGCGTGGCCCGACCAGGGCTCTGCACGGTGTAGGTCATGACGTACTGCGCGGTCGCGCCCTTCGCGACCGTCGTGGGCACCGGTGGGGTCGGTCCGGAGACCAGGCTGAGGGCCGCTGGCGGCGCCACCGACATCGGCGGGTCGGCGGTGATCCCGGTGACGTCGGAGCTGGCAGACGTGGCGCTCAGGGTGACCACCGCGCGCAGGGTCTGGCCGACCGAGCTGGCCCCGCCGGTGAACGGCTGCCCGTCGGCCCCGGTCAGGGCGATCGAGGCGGTCAGGTCGTTGAGCGTGACCTGGAGCCGCTGCACCGAGTCGGACCTCTGGTTGAGCTGGTCGGTGACGCGCAGGTCCACGTCGTACGCGCCGGAACTCGGGAACGTGTAGTCCAACGTCGGGCCCTCGCCGACCTGATTGCCGCCGATCAGCCAGACATAGGTCAGCGAGCTCGACCCCGTACTGGTCGAGACGAAGTGGTAAAGCCCCCGCGTGCTGGAGTCCGGGGTGGCGCTGAAGCTGGCCGACGGTGCGGGACGCGGGTAGGCGACGCTGAAATCGTGGCCGGTGCCGGGGTTGGTGCTGGCATCGCCATTGAGCTCGGAGACGCCGGTGGCGAAACGTCGCGGTACGTCGTTGGGCCCCCAGCTCCAGGTCTGCGTGCAGGTGAATCCGGTGGTGCCCGGGGCGAAGCCCTTGGAGAAGTCGGTGGCGGCGGTGATGCCTTGCCTCCAGGGGCAGTCCGTGCTGTGGGCCGCCGGGTTCCCCGCGCCGTAGGCATCCCACTGGGTGAAGACCGAATAGGTGCAGGGGGACGGGTTGCCGCCCGAATCGCACACCGGGTCGATGAAGCTGACCGTGTAGGTCATCGTCATGGACGTGTCGGTCGTGCCGGTCACAGCGCAGCTGTCAGTGCTGCGCCCCGTCGCGCAGGTCAGGGTGGGCGTGGCGGCGCGCGCCCCGGTCGGTGCGACCACGGTGACCAGTGACGCGATCAGCGACAGCACGGCGAGCACTATCACCGTCGGCCGCGCGGGCGTGCGATCATCGGGCCGGCCGGACATGGACGCTTTCGGAGGCACAGTGCCCACCTTTCTCCCGAGCGGTATTCCAGCCGGTGGGCAGGCACCGGGCAATACCCGGATCGGCGTAGGCGGCCCGGGGCTCAGCGACGAGGACCACCGCCGTGCGCTGGAAGCCGTTCTCCTGCTCGTCGATCCCGGCGACCTCGACGGCTTCGGACCGCGGGCGCTGCGGGCAGTGCGGCACCTTGTCGACTGCCCGGTGGCGGCGGTCAACGACGTCGACCCGGCGGCCGGCCGCTTCGTCTACGCGATCGACCCGGTCGACTTCCCCTCCCCCGAGGGCGCCCACCACGTGCTGCTGGAGCTGGCCGAGACACACCCGCTGGTGCGCCACGTGCAGCGCACCGGCGACGGTTCGGCCCGCCGCATCAGCGACGTCGTCTCCCGGGAGGAATTCCAGGCGTCCGAGCTCTATCGGCGGCTCTACCGCCAGATGGGCGTCGAGTTCCAGATGTCGGTCACGCTGGACATCCCGCTGCCGGCGGTGGTCGCCGTCACGGTGAGCCGTGGCGACGTCGACTTCTCCGAACGCGAGCGGCTGCTGCTCGACCTCCTGCGTCCCCACCTGGCGCACGGGTGGCGGCAGGCGAGGGAGCTGGCCCGGCTGGCAGCCCTGGCCGGAGCCGCGGCGCCGGCGCGCTCGGTCGACGTCTCGCAACCGCCGGGACCGGCCGGCACCCTGGCCCTGGCCCTGTCCGATCCGGTGGCCGAGCTCACCGATGGCGCGCTGGTCGAGCTCTACCGCTTCTTCGGTCGACCCTCACCGCTCGGTGCGCTCCCCGTCCGGGTGGAGCGCTGGCTGGCAGCGGTCCAGGCCCAGGCAGAGGCGTCGCCCCGCTCGCTGCTGGCGAAGGTCGACCAGCGCCACGCCCTGCTGCGCCGCCTCCCGCCCGGGGCCGGCCACCCGGCCATCCTGCTGCTCGACGTCGACGTCGACGCCGGCCCAACCCTCACCGCGCTGGGCCTGACCGACCGCGAAGTGGAGGTCGTCACCATGCTGGTGACCGGGGCGACCAACGAGGGGATCGCCGGCGAGCTACATGTCGCGCCGGGCACGGTGAAGAAGCATCTGGACCACGTCTACGCCAAGCTCGGTGTGCACGGCCGCGTCCAGGCCGTGGCGGTCGCGCTGGCGCTGGCGGGGAGCGGTCAGTAGCGGCGCCGGTCGCGGAACCGTGCGTCCGGGTCGTCTGGCACCGGCAGCCCGTGCTGGCGCAGCCGCCGCTCTCGCACCTGCTCCGCCGCCGCCCCGATAGTGATCAGCGCGGCCAGTGGCACCAGCGCGACGAGCAGGGTCGCGGACAGCGGGTCGAGGAAGGCGGCGCCCAGCCCCCCCAACACCAGCACGAAGGGCAGCAACTGCAGCATGTTCCGGGCCAGCAACCGGCCCTGCCAGCCGGCGTCCATCAGGTCGTGGCGGACCCACTCGCGGTGCCCGGGCAGCCGGCCGCCCGCGGCGTAGCGCAGCCACTGTCCCAGCGACGGGGCGCCGGGGGAGCGGGGCACGTGCTCAGGCGTCGACGTCGGCGATGATCGCGAGCACGGTGCCGGCAGTGACCACCTCGCCGACGACGGCAGCCAGACCCGAGACGACGCCGGGCTTGTGCGCCGCCACCGGGTTCTCCATCTTCATCGCCTCGAGCACGACGACGAGGTCCCCGACCTCGACCAGGTCGCCGTCGGCCGCCGCCACCTTCACGATCGTCCCCTGCATCGGGGCGGTCAGCGCGTCGCCGCCGACCGCGGCTGACCCACCCCCCGAGGACGTACGCCGAGGAGCCGACCGGCCCGCCACCGGCCCACTCCGACCGGCGGAGAAACCTTTCGGGAGAACCACTTCCAACCGCCTGCCACCGACCTCGACCACCACCGCCTCGCGTGGCGGCGCCTCCCCGGCCGCCGGCGCGGACGCCGCGTCGAAGGGCGGCACGTCGTTGACCCACTCGGTCTCGATCCACCGGTTGTGCACGGTGAACGGCTGCGTCGGATCCGCCGGAGCGAACGCCGGGTCGCGCACCACGGCCCGGTCGAACGGCAGGACCGTCGCCATCCCCTCCACCACGGTCTCGTCGAGCACCCGCCTGGCCCGCTCGATCGCCTGCACCCGGTCGCCGCCCGTCACGATGATCTTGGCCAGGAGGCTGTCGAAGGCGCCGCCGATGACGGTGCCCGACTCGACTCCGGCGTCGACCCGCACGCCGGGACCGGCCGGCGCGGAAAACAGGGTGACCACGCCGGGTGCCGGGAGGAAGCCGCGGCCGGGGTCCTCGCCGTTGATGCGGAACTCGATGCTGTGCCCGCGCGGAACGGGGTCCGCGATCCCGGCCAGCGACGCGCCCTCGGCGAGCGCGAACTGCCAGCGCACCAGATCCCAGCCGCTGACCTCCTCGGTGACCGGGTGCTCGACCTGCAGCCGGGTGTTGACCTCGAGGAAGGACACGAGACCGTCTGGCGCGACCAGGAACTCGCAGGTGCCGGCACCGACGTACCCGGCCTCGGCGCAGATCGCCTTGCTGGCGGCGTAGATCTGCTGCTCCTGCTCGGCAGACAGGAATGGCGCCGGCGCCTCCTCGACCAGCTTCTGATACCGCCGCTGCAGCGAGCAGTCGCGGGTGCCGACGACCACGACATTGCCCGCGATGTCGGCAAGAACCTGGGTCTCGACGTGACGCGGGCGGTCGAGGTAGCGCTCCACGAAGCACTCGCCGCGCCCGAACGCCGCCGTCGCCTCGCGCACGGCGGAGTCGAACAGCTCGGGAATCTCCTCCACCGTGCGCGCTACCTTCAGGCCCCGGCCACCACCACCGAACGCCGCCTTGATGGCCACCGGCACCCCGTGCTCGGCCGCGAAGGCGAGCACCTCCTCCACGCCGGCCACGGGGTCCGGCGTGCCGGGGGCGAGCGGCGCCCCGACCTTCAACGCGATGTGGCGGGCCGCGGTCTTGTCACCGAGCGCGGCGATGGCCGATGGCGGCGGCCCGATCCAGGTCAGGCCGGCCTCGATCACGGCCTGGGCGAACTCGGCGTTCTCCGACAGGAAGCCGTAGCCGGGGTGCACCGCGTCCGCGCCGGACCGCTTGGCGGCGTCGAGCACCTTCGCCTGGTCCAGGTAGGACGCGCCGGGCGTCTGCCCGCCGAGGGCGAACGCCTCGTCGGCGAGCCGCGCGTGCGGGCTGTCGAGGTCGGGCTCGGCGTAGACCGCCACGCTGGCGAGACCGGCGTCACGGCAGGCGCGGATGACGCGCACCGCGATCTCGCCGCGGTTGGCGATGAGGACCTTACGCACGGGGTCGGTGCTCCGTTCAGGGACGCCGGGGTTGACGTGGCAGCCTATCGACCACCACGACCCCCACCACCGGCAAGCACCCGCGGCGAGCACCACCTGCGCGGGCGTCACCTCACGGCGCGAACGGCGCCCAGCCCTGCCTCTCCCCGGTCGCCAGCGAGCTGGTCATCACGCCCCGCTCGCTGACCGTCACCACGTGCGGCCCGACGACGAGGGCCCGGAGCACGGCCGGGCTCCCACGGCCTGGCTGGTCGTCCTGCGACAACGTGTAGACCTGCTGCAGTCCGGCGGCATCGACGTGCACGCAGGCGAGCGCCGCTTCGGACCCGCCCGTCTGCAGCGGCAGCATCGCCAGTCGCGCCGGCCGCCAGTAGAGAAACGCGTGCGGGTCGCCGAGGGCCGCGCTGGTGCTGTATGAGGGGCGGCCCGCACCCCCACCCCCACCGGCCAGCTGCAATGCGGCGACCTGCTTCGGGGCGTCAGCATCGCGGACGTCGAAGAGTCCCACACCCACCCCGGTCAGCCGACCGGCGGCGCTCCCGGCCATGCCGACGCCGAGCAGGCGGCCCGGCTCGCTCTCGGTCAGCAGGGCGGAGTAGCCGGGGGTGCGCAGGGTCCCGCGCAGTCGCGGCGCGGTGGGCTGGGACAGGTCGAGCACGGTGAGGGGGTCGGTCTGGCGGAAGGTCACGACGTAGGCCAGGTCGCCGACGAAGCGCACGGCCTGCACCTGCTCGCCGGCGGCCAGCCCGTCGAGGCGCCCCAGCGGCGTGAGGGTTCCGTCGGCGGCCGGCCGCACTGTGGTGACGCCGGTCGTGCCGGAGGGAGCGGTCGTGACCACCCGCAGCGTCCCGTCCGCGGTCTGGTCCAGCGCGGTCTGGTCGTGCAATGCGCCGGGCAGCTCGCCGCTGGCGACATACCGCGTGTGCGCGGCGTCCGCCACGTCGAACAGGTGCAGCTGGGTGGTCGCCCCAGCCGGCCGGACGGGAATGCGGCAGCAGGGGAACGAGCCGACGGGGCCGCCTGGCAGCGGTTGCGGTGGCCCGCCGCCTATGCCGCCGACCGTCCCGCGGCTGGTGGCGACCCACACCGACGTGCCGGTGGCGTACGTCGTGTCACCGGTGCCGAGGACGGCGACGGCACCCTCCGGGCCGGCGTCGCTGGTGGGGTCGAGGGACAGCACGCCGGTCTGGTCCACGCCGTCGCCCCGGCCGGGGTGCTCCACGGCGGCACAGTCGTAGAGCCGGCCGCTGGCGCTCGCCCGCCCGTCGGGACCGATCACCGAGTACGTCGGGAGCCAGTCGTCGGCGGTGGTGCCGCGCAAGGCGGCCAGCGCCGCGTCCCGCGTGCCGTCCGAGCCCTGCACGCGCAGCTCCGGCGGCGCGGTGCCGGTGACGAGGCGCACCGTGCCACCGAGCAGCCGGGCACCGGTGATCTCGGCGGTCAGCGACAGCGTGCGCTCGACCCGCGGGCTGGACGGGTCGGCCAGGTCGACGACCGTCACCGAGGACGCGGGGGCGCGGCTGCCGGTGACCGCGACCGGGCCGGGCACCGCCCCCCCGAGCACGACCGCGCGGGTGCCGACGAGCAGCAGCGTCAGTGGGCCGGCCGCCGCCAGCTGCAGGCTCCCGAGCTGCCGCGCCGCCAGCGGGTCGGTGACGTGCAATGTGCCCCCGCCCACGGTGACGAGGACCTTGCCGTCGGTCTTGGCGGTGTCCGGCTCGTCCACGCCACGGGTGCGGTCGGTGGTGACGGAGTGGTATTGCGGTTGCGGTGCAGCCAGACTGTCTGTGCTGCTCCCGGGCGCCGAGCCCGCCGCGGCTGGCGCTCCGGCGAGTGGTGCCATCGGGGCCGCGGCGGCCGCGGAGGGGACGGCCGAGCCGACACCGGCGAGACCCCCGTCCAGCACCGGCTGGGTGAAGCCGTCGGGACCGACCAGCGGGATCGACCGCTTGACCAGGTCGCCCAGCAGCGCGGGGCAGCCGGCGTAGGGCTGCAGCGTGGCCGCGGTGAGCACCAGGCGCGGTGTGCCGGGTCGCTGCTCGCCGGCCCGCAGCGTCGGCGCGACGGCGACACCGGCGACCGCTGCCACCAGACCGGTGACGGCCCCGCGACGCCAGCGGCGCCGGGCCCGCGCCCGGCGCACCAGCCGGTCGGCCAGCCGCGGCGGAGCGGTGCCGGCTTCGTCGGCGTACCCCTGGTGCAGCAGGTCCCTGAGCTGGTCGTCGGTCATGCTCGTCCTCCGGTGGGCTGGGGCTCGTCGTCGAGCAGGCCGGCCGTGCGCAGGGTCACGGCGGCGCGGGAGCAGCGGCTCTTGACCGTGCCCGGCGAGCAGCCGAGCGCAGTGGCGGTGTCGGCCTCGGAGAGGTCGCAGAGATAGCGCAGGACCAGCGCGGCCCGCTGTGGTGCCGGGAGGGCGTCGAGGGCGTGGCGGAGGGCGACGGACAGCGCGGCCCCCGGCGCGGGGTCGGCGGTCGGGACCTCCGGCAGGGTGACCGGGTCGCGGCGGTCCTCGCGCGCGCGCCGGGTGCGGTGCCGCAGCGCGTCGCGCACCAGCGCGGTCCGCGCATAGCCAACTGCCGCAGCGGGTTCGCGGATTCGCCACCAGTGCTCGAAGGTCTTCATGAGCGCGCCCTGCGTGAGGTCCTCCGCGGCGTGCCGGTCCCCGACCAGCGCCGTCCCGAGCCGGACCAGGCCCGGCCACGCGCTGTCGACGAGGGCCGCGAAGGCCTCCTCGTCGTCGTCCCGTCTGCCCACACCTGCTCAGAGGCGCGAAGACCCGCCGCGGTTCCCCGGACTCGCTCGGGAATCGACACGCCTGGCGCCCACGCGTGGCTGGGCGGCCGGATCTACGTCGGGGGGCGGTTGCCGGGGACGCCTGGCCCGGCAGCGACCAGGCACTGAACAGGCGTCGACGGCGCGGGACGTCAGCATGTCCCCGGCGCTTAGCACGTTCGCCAGCGGAGCCACGACGGCGTCGGGATGATGTCACCCAGGAAGGCAAGGTGTGGGTGCGGTAGGACGGCGGAGTTCGCGAAGTGCGACTCCTGGGCTCGGCCGGCCACCCGAAGGGCCCAGGGGGAGGCCGGCAGGCTCCCGCCGTTGAGGGAGGGACTGCAGGAACAGCTCGTCCCCACCGTCCAGGGCCCGCCGCAGGTCCGCGAGCAGCCCCAGCCGGGCCACCGAGTGCGTGTCGAGCTGGGGGGCGTAGACAGACCACCCACCGCGCGTCTCCTTTGCCGTGTTCTGCGCGACGTCGGCGCTGCGGAGCAGTCGCTCGACGTCCCCACCGTGCTGCGGCGTGACCGCGGTCACCACGCAGCGCGGGTGCGCACGCCCTTCGGAACACCCGAGAGGCGCCAGGCGCCGGCACCATGCGGCGGAAGGGCACGCCACCCGCTCGCCGGCGCGAGATCCGGCTCCATGTCGCCCCCCGACCGGGACGCGATCACCGCGACCAGGGCGGCCAGCTCGGCCGGCGTCGGCGCGCCGCGCACCACCCGCAGAAGGGGTCGCTGCGGCTGCTCGGTTCCCGGCCCGCCCATGCTGACATCCTGCCGCACGCGCCGGTCCTGCCCTGGTGACCAGCTACAGCGGGATGTTCCCGTGCTTCTTCGGCGGCATGCTCTCCCGCTTGTTGCGCAGCTGCCGCAGCGCTTTGGCGATCTCGCGCCGGGTCTGCGACGGCTCGATGACCCCGTCGACGTACCCCCGCTCGGCGGCGATGTACGGCGTGGCGAAGGTGTCCTCGTATTCGGTGACGAACGCCGCCCTGGTCACGTCGGGGTCGTCCGCCGCCGCAACCGCCTTGCGCTGGATGATGTTGACAGCACCACCGGCGCCCATCACGGCGACCTGCGCCGTCGGCCAGGCCAGCTCGATGTCGCTGCGCAGGTGCTTGGAGCCCATGACCACGTAGGCCCCGCCGTAGGCCTTACGGGTGATGATGGTGATTTTCGGGACGGTGGCTTCGGCGTAGGCGTAGAGCAGCTTGGCACCGCGGCGGATGATGCCGGCCCATTCCTGGTCGGTGCCCGGTAGAAAGCCGGGCACGTCGACGAAGGTCAGCACCGGGATGCCGAAGGCGTCGCAGGTGCGCACGAACCTGGCCGCCTTTTCCGACGCGTCGATGTCCAACGTGCCGGCAAAGCTCATCGGCTGGTTGGCCACGACGCCGACGCTGCGCCCCTCGACCCGGCCGAAGCCGCAGACGATGTTGGTCGCCCACAGCTCCTGCACCTCGAGGAAGTCACCGTCGTCCAGCACGTGGCCGATGACAGTCTTCATGTCGTACGGCGCGTTGTTGCTGTCCGGCACGATCGTGTCCAGGGCGAGCACCGGCTCCTCGTCGAGCACGTCGGAGGAGTCGAAGGACGGTGCCTCCTCCAGGTTGTTGCTGGGCAGAAAGGACAGCAGCGTCTTCGCCAGCTCTAGGCAGGCCGGCTCGTCGGGGCTCATGAAATGTGCCACCCCGCTCTTGCTGTTGTGCGTGCGGGCGCCGCCCAGCTCCTCCATCCCGACGTCCTCGCCGGTGACGGTCTTGATGACGTCGGGCCCGGTGATGAACATGTGCGAGCCGCCGTCCACCATCAGCGTGAAGTCGGTGATGGCGGGGGAATAGACCGCTCCGCCGGCGCAGGACCCGAGAATGAGCGAGAGCTGCGGGACCACGCCGGAGGACAGCACGTTGCGGTAGAAGATCTCGCCGTAGAGGGCGAGGCCCATGATCCCCTCCTGGATCCGCGCGCCGCCGCCGTCATTGAGACCGACCACGGGGCAGCCGGTGGACAGGGCCAGGTCCATCACCTTGACGATCTTCTCGCCGTAGACCTCGCCAAGGCTGCCACCGAAGACCGTCGCGTCCTGGCTGAAGATGCACACCCGGCGGCCGTCCACCGTGCCGTAGCCGGTGACCACGCCGTCGCCGTACGGCCGGTTGGCGGCTACCCCGAAGTCGTGCGCGCGGTGCCGGGCCAGCGCGTCGGTCTCCACGAAGCTGCCCGGGTCGAGGAAGGCGTCCACCCGCTCGCGGGCGGTCATCTTGCCGACCTCGTGCTGGCGGGCGACGGCCCGCTCGGAGCCGGCGTGCAGCATCGCGTCGTTTCGGCTGCGCAGCTCCGCGAGCTTGCCGGCGGTGGTGTGCGGGTCGGGGGCGGTCGGGTCGGGGGCGGACGCGTCGGTCGCGTCGGGTCCGGACGGCTCCAGGGCAGCGATGGCCATGTGCGGCAATCTATCCGCCGCCCTGCGCGGCTCCCGCGCAGGAGCGGCGTCCGTCAGCGTCCGGCCGGCTCGGGCTGCTGGGTGATCGTGCGCCTGGCCGCCAGGGCCTGGAGTGTGCCCCTGGCCCCACGGTCGTGGAGCGAGGCGAGCACCGGCAGGTAGGCCGCGACGAAGCGCTCGTCGTCGGCCAACCGTCCGAAGAGCTGGTGGTCGCGCAGGAAGGCGAGCGGGTCGTCGCGTTGGCGGCGGGCTGCCGCCATCAGCCTGTCCCGCAGCGGGTCGACGACCGTCAGCGGCTCGCCCTGCTCGTCGACGCCCTCGGCGTAGCGCGCCCACGAGGCCACCACGGCAGCCGACAGCGAGACCTCGCCGCCGGTGTCGAGGTTGCTGCGCACCACGGGGAGCAGCCAGCTCGGGATGCGGTCGGAGCTGTCGGCGCACAAGCGCACCACGGTGTCGCGCACGTGGGAATTGGAGAACCGGGTGATCAGCTCGTGGCGGTAGGCGTCGAGGTCCACGCCGGGCACCGGACCCAGGGTGGGCGTGGCCTCCCGCTCCATGTAGGCCAGGAGGAAGTCGGTGAACAGCGGGTCGAGGCAGACCTCGTGCACCAGCCGGTATCCCGCCAGGTAGCCGAAGTAGCACAGCGCCTGATGGCTGGCGTTGAGCAGCCGCAGCTTCATCAGCTCGTAGGGCTCGACGTCGGCGACCACCTGCACGCCGACCCGCTCCAACGCCGGCCGGCCGGCGCCGAAGTCGTCCTGCAGCACCCACTGGATGAACGGCTCGCACACCACCGGCCAGCGGTCGCGGTGGCCGAAGCGGCGGCCGAGCTCCGCGGCGTCCTCGGGCGTGGTGGCCGGCGTGATGCGGTCGACCACCGAGTTGGGGAAGCGGACATGCTCGGCGACCCAGTCCCCGAGAGCCGGGTCGCGGAGCCGGGCGAAGGCGGTGACACTCGCGCGTGCCACGTCGCCGTTGCCGGCGATGTTGTCGCACGACAGGACCGTGAAGGCCGCCAGTCCGCGCGCGCGACGTCGGGCCAGTGCCTCGACGACGAGACCGAACGCGCTGCGGGGCAGAGCGTCCGGAGTCAGGTCCGGCGAGGCCGGGTCGACGACGTAGCCACCCTCGGTGATGGTCAGGGAGACCACCCTGGTGGCCGGCTCGGCCATGCGCTCCACGACGGCCAGCGGGTCGTCGGGCGCGAACAGATAGGCCACGATCGACCCGACGACCCTGGCGGTGACCGTGCCGTCGCTGGCCTTCTCCACCAACGTGTATATGCAGTCCTGGGCCTGCAGCGCGTCGGCCATCGCGCGGTCGGACTCCAGCACGCCCACGCCGCAGATGCCCCAGTCCAGGTCGCGTCCCTCGGACAGCAGCCGGTCGACGTACATCGCCTGGTGGGCCCGGTGGAATCCGCCGACACCGAGGTGCACGATGCCGGTCGTCACCGCGGAGCGGTCGTAGGTGGGGCGCTCGACGGCGGGGTCGAGGTCGTCGAGGGTGGCGGTGCTCAGCGGCAACATGGTCGGGTCCTCGCAGTCGGGGCGGTCGGGGGGGTCGGGGCGGTCGGGGGCGGGTGATGGGGCATGCGGAGGAGGAAGCTGGCACCATGTCGCTCGTCGCCGGCATCGACTCGTCCACCCAGGCGTGCAAGGTGGTGGTCCGCGAGGCGCGGACCGGCCGCCTCGTGCGCGAGGGACGCGCCCCGCATCCTGCCGGCACCGAGGTGGACCCGGAGCAGTGGTGGCAGGCGCTGCAGTCGGCGGTCGCCGCGGCGGGAGGCCTCGACGACGCGGCTGCGGTCTCCGTCGCGGCACAGCAGCACGGCATGGTGTGCCTCGACGAGCGCGGCCGGGTCATCGGCAAGGCGCTGCTGTGGAACGACACCCGCTCCGCCGAGGCGGCCGCCGAGCTCGTGCGCGAGCGGCCGAACGGCGCCGCGTTCTGGGCCAACGCCGTCGGGTCGGTGCCGCTCGCGGCGTTCACCGTGACCAAGCTGCGCTGGCTCGCCACCCACGAGCCGGCGCATGCCGCCAGGACTGCCGCAGTCTGCCTGCCCCACGACTGGCTCACCTGGCGGTTCGCCGGGGCCCGGGACCTCGAGTCGCTGCGCACCGACCGGGGCGACGCGAGCGGGACCGGGTACTGGTCGCCCTCCACCGGCGCCTACCGCGGCGACCTGCTCGCGGCCGCGCTGGGCCATGAGCCACTGGTGCCCCGGGTGCTGGCGCCGGCCGAGCCGGCCGGTGTCGTCCAGCGCACCGGCGCGCTCCTCGGCCCCGGCACCGGCGACAACGCCGGCGCGGCCCTGGGCCTCGGGGCCGTGCCGGGTGATGTCATCGTCTCCGTCGGCACCTCCGGGGTGGTCTCGGCCGTGGCCCCCAGGCCGGCCGCCGACCCGAGCGGCCTGGTCGCCGGTTTCGCCGATGCCACCGGCAACTACCTGCCGCTGGCCTGCACGCTGAACGCCGCGCGCGTGCTCGACGCCATCGCGCGCCTGCTGGGGGTCGACCATGCCGAGCTCTCCCGGCTCGCCCTCGCGGCGCCTGCCGGGGCGGACGGGCTCGTGCTGCTGCCATATCTCGAGGGGGAACGGACCCCCAACCGGCCGGACGCCACGGGGACCCTCGACGGGCTGCGGCTGGGCACGGCGACCCCGTCCCACCTGGCCCGCGCCGCTGTGGAGGGCCTGCTGTGCGGGCTCGCCGATGGGCTCGACGCGCTCCTGGACCAGGGGGCGAAGGCGGAGCGGGTGCTGCTGGTGGGTGGCGGTGCGCGGTCGCAGGCCGTGCGCGAACTCGCGCCCTCGGTTTTCGGCTGCCCGGTGCTGGTGCCCGCGCCGGCGGAGAACGTCGCGGACGGGGCGGCCCGGCAGGCCGCATGGGTGCTGTCGGGCGAGGACGCCCCCCCGATGTGGGAGCGGGACAAGACCGAGACCTACGTCGCGGACCCGGTCCCCTCCGTGCGGCTGCGCTACGCGCAGGTGCGCGACCAGGCGGCACCGCGCGGTGGACACGGACACGGCCGCGTCAGCCCGGCAGCCGCAGGCCGCTGACCGGGGAGAAGACATGGAACTCATCGGGGTGCAGCGACAGGCGCACACGCTCGCCCTTGCGGGGCGGTGACTTGGGGTTCACCCGCGCCACCACGGGGGTGCCGAGCGTCTCCGGGTCCGAGGACCGGCCAGCGGCGTCGATGACCGAGCCGTAGAGGAAGGCATCGGAGCCGAGTTCCTCCACCACGGTCACCTCCACCTCCAGCCCCTCGCCGGGGGTCAACGCGATGGACTCCGGCCGGAACCCCACTGTCACCGAGGAGGCGCCTTCGGCTGCTGCGGCGGCGAGGGTCGCCCGGGGAAGGGGCACCCGCTGGCCGCCGAAGGACACCCCGCCCTCGGTCAGCAGGGCCTCCCGGAGGTTCATCGCCGGGGACCCGATGAAGCCGGCGACGAAGACGTTGGCCGGCGAGTCGTACATTTCCCGCGGTCGGGCGCATTGCTGCAGGACGCCGTCCTTGAGCACGGCGACCCGGTCCCCCATCGTCATGGCCTCCACCTGGTCATGGGTGACGTAGACGGTGGTGGTCGCCAGGCGTCGCTGCAGCGAGGCGATCTGCGTGCGGGTCTGGACCCGGAGCTTGGCGTCGAGGTTGGACAGCGGCTCGTCCATGAGGAACACCTGCGGCTTGCGGACGATCACCCTGCCCATCGCCACCCGTTGACGCTGGCCTCCCGACAGCGCCTTGGGCCGGCGGTCGAGGAACTCCTCCAGGTCGAGGATGCGCGCCGCCTCGAGCACGCGTGAGCGGGTCTCCTCCTTCGGGACGCCCGCGATCTTCAGGGCGAAAGCCATGTTGGCCCCGACCGACATGTGCGGGTACAGGGCATAGTTCTGGAAGACCATCGCGATGTCGCGTGCCTTCGGCAGCAGGTCGGTGACGTCGCGATCGCCGATCCGGATTCCGCCCTCGTCGACCTCCTCGAGTCCCGCCAGCATCCGCAGCGAGGTGGACTTGCCGCAGCCGGAGGGGCCGACGAGGACGAGGAACTCGCCGTCCTCGATCTCCAGGTCGAGCCGGTCGACGGCAGGCCGGTCGCTGCCGGGGAAGGTGCGGGTCGCGGCGTCGAACGTGACGGTGGACATGGGCGGCGCCTCTCGGTCGTGGACGGGCTGGGCGGGAGTGGAAGCGGCGCTGCCCGGCTACTTCACGGCCTGGCGGCGAGGTCGGCCACCTGCTGCCACGTCGGTTTGGCCGGCATCGTCAGGCCCTTGGCGGCGAAGACGTCCTTGCGGTACATCAGGAAGGAGGACTCGCCGTAGAACGGCTCGCCGTAGAGCTTGCCGTCGTCGGCCGTCAGCGACTCCGCCATCGGCTTGAGGATGTCGGCCTGGTCGAAGGTCGGGTCCTTGGCCACCGTGTCGTCCAGCGGGGCCAGCCAGCCGTTCTTGGCGTAGAACGGCACCTCGTAGTTGCTGATCGAGGCGACGTCGTATTGCCCGGCCTGGCTGCTGAACTCCTGGCTGATCTTGTCCCGGACGTCGTTCTCGGGCAGGACCGTGTAATTGACTTTGATCCCGGTCTGCTTGGTGAAGTTGTCGGCGGTCAGCTTCTGCAGGTCGAGCATCGGCGGGTTGTTGACCATGAGGACGTTGATCGAGCCGCCGCCACCGGCCGCCGCCTTGGTGCCGCTGCTGCCGGAGCTCCCGCATGCGGCGGTGGTGGCGATGGCGGCCAGGGCCAGCACCGTGCAGGCGACTGCCCTGCGGTGCCTCTTGTGACGGGTCATGTGCTGGACTCCTCGTCGAGTGGGTGCGGAGCGGGCCGAGCGGGTGATGCCGTGCGGTGGTGCCGTTCGGCGGTGCCTGCGGTTGCGGGCTAGCCGGAGCCGGAGCCGGTGCCGGTGCGCAGGGAATGCGGGTGCGTGCTGTCCGACACCGGGACCGGGGCCGCGAGCAGGGCGTCGGCGATGACCTCGTCGGTGACCAGGACCTTGGCGAGACCGCCGGTGACCGCCGCGCGGACTGCCGCTGCCTTGGCGGCCCCGCTCGCGACGAGCACGCTGAGGCGACACCGGCGCAGGTCGTCGAGGCTGACCGCGACCGTCCGGTGGGACAGTCCGGTAGCCAGCGCGGTGCCGTCGGATCCGAAGAACCTGCCGAACGCGTCTCCGACCGCTCCGGCGGCCCGGAGCTCGTCGATGGCCTCCGCCGGCAGCACCCGACCGCTGAACAGCGTCGACTCGGGGCTGGTGTTGCCGACGCTGTAGAGCATCACGTCGCTGTCCGAGGCGAGCGAGAGCACGGGGGCCACGAGGCTGTCACTGAGCAGCGAGCGCACGGTGCGGGGGTCGGCGTACAGCGGTGCTGCGAGTCCGAGAGCAGAACCCCCGAAGGCGGCCGACACCAGGGCGAGGGTCTGCTCCGCGCTCGACTGATGCCCGTGACTGCCGAGGCTGCCGTCGAGCTGGACCACGCGCACCCGAGACCGCGGCGTCGGCGGGAGGTGCTCGGCCACCGCGAGGGTGGTGGCCCCCCAGCCGCAGCCGAGGACCATTCCGTCGGCCACCCGGCGCACCAGCACGTCCGCCGCGGCCGCCCCGACCAGGTCGCGCATCGCCGTCTCGGAAGGGGAGACGTCGGCCACGATCACGGCCTCCGTCAGCCCGAAGCGCTCCTCGAGCTCACGCTCCCGCTCGGTCACCGCCAGCAGGGACCACTCGATCGTGACCTTCACCAGGCCGATCTCACGCGCGCGACGCAGCAGCCGGCCGGCCGTCGGCCGGGAGACCCCGAGCCGCAGGGCGACCTCGGCCTGGGTCAGACCGGACGAGTGGTAGAGCAGCGCCGCACGGGCCATCAGCCGGAGCTCGGACCCGTCGGTCGGCCGCAGCGACACCCCGCCTCCTCAGGCCTGCACCGGTAGGATGAGCAGATGCTCACCCCATTAGCAGATGCTCCTGACGGTACCGCGGGCGTGTGATCTGGGCAACACCTACCGTCGACAGGTGCGTGCGGGAGTCTCGACGGCGTACGGCGACCTCGGTCGCCCGCCGCTGCGGCCCGGGGCCCTGCGCCACGCGCTGGTGACCGGTGGCCTGTGGACCGACGTGCAGGTGCTCGCTTCCACGGCAAGCACCAACGCCGTCGCCGCGCAGGCTGCCAGGGCCGGGGCGGCCGAAGGCCTGGTCGTGGTGGCCGAGGCGCAGACCGCCGGGCGCGGCCGGCTCGACCGCGCGTGGGTGAGCCCGCCGCGCGCCGGGCTGACGGTGAGCGTGCTGCTGCGGCCGCAGGTGGCCGATACCGGCCGGTGGGGGTGGCTGCCGCTGCTGACAGGTACGGCGGTGGTGACGGCACTGCGCGCCCACGCGGGCCTGTCTGCGGCGCAGCTGAAGTGGCCCAACGACGTGGTCGTCGGCGGTGCCAAGCTGGGCGGCATCCTGGCGGAGGTCCCGGTGCCGGGCGCGGTGGTGGTCGGGCTGGGGCTGAACGTCACCACCAGCCGCGCGGAGCTGCCCATCGACCGGCCGGCGACCAGCCTGGCAATCGAGGGCGCGACGACCACCGACCGCGACACCGTGCTGCGGGCGGTGCTGCGCGCCCTCGCCGCGGCGTACGACGGCTGGCACCTCGACCCCGACGGGACCCGGGCTGACTACCGGGCGGCGTGCGGCACCCTCGGTCGCCAGGTGCGGGTCGAGCTGCCCTCAGGCGAGCTGGTCGACGGCACGGCCACCGATGTCGACGACACCGGAGCGCTGGTGGTCGCGGGCCGCGCCCTCTCCGCCGGTGATGTCGTGCACCTGCGCGACGCCTGAGGGGTCATGGCGTCGACTCGACCTGCACCACCCGGCCGCGTCGGGCCAGCCGACGGCGCACCAGGAAGGGCACCGACCCGCCGGCGACGAGCAGGACCATGACGCCGAGCAGGTCGACGGTTCGCACGCTGCCCTGGGAAAAGGCGGCGTTGGTCAGACCGGCCGGGTTGGACGACAGCGCCAGGTCGTAGGTGACCTGGGATCCCAGCGGGTCCGCCGTTGCCCTCGCGGTGGTTGCCTGCAGCACGGCCAGGGTCTGCCGGGCGTTGTCGCTGGACTGAACCAGCTGGGTCGCGAGCGGGACCGCCGCCCCGGTCTGCACCGAGCCGATGCCGGTCTCCGCCTGCGAGGAGCCGGTGAGGAGTTTCTGCAGGCCGGCGCTCAGCTGTCCGGAGCCGGTGACCGCCGCCGGGAGGCCGGCGGCGACCTGGTCCTGGCCGGCGCTGAGCTTGACGAGGCCAGCGGTCAGCTGGCTGCTCCCGCTGGCCGCGGACGTGGTGCCAGCGGCCAGCTGCTGCGTCCCGGCGGCCAGCTTGCCGGCGCCGGCGTCGAGCTGCCCAGCGCCGGCGGCGAGCTTGCCGGCGCCCGTCGCCGCGCTGGCCGACCCGGCGGCGAGCTTGTGGGCACCCGCGTTGGCGCTCTTGAGGCCGTCGCGCAACTGCACGGAGCCGACCGCCGCCTGCCCCGAGCCGGTGGCCAGGCTCTGCGCCCCGGTCCCGGCCTGGCCGATGCCAGCGGACAGCGCCCCCGAGCCGGTCGCGAGCTGTGCTGTCCCGCCCTTGAGCTGCGTCACGCCCGAGACGGCGGAATCGAGCCCGGTCACCAGGCTTGCGAGCCCCTCGTCGATCCCCCCCGGGTCGCTCGCGGCGGCCGCGCCCACCGGGTGGGACAGGCCCTGCCGGATCTGGTTCAGCCCGGCAGTGATCTGGCTGAGGCCCTCCTTCAGCCCGGGGGGGTTGGTGTGGGACAGGCCGGCGCCAATCAGGTCGAGGCCGCCCAGCACCGTGTTGCCGTCGAAGCTGTTCGAGGAACCGATGCCCCTCAGGATGCCGTCCAGCACCGCCTGCTTGCCAGGGTCGGACTCGCCGGTTGGGGTGGCGCCATTGCCGGCGGCCGCGTTCGGGCAGCCGGCCGGGATGGGGCTGCCCACGCTGCCGAAGCGCACTGCGGCGACCGCCGCCTTGACACACGACACCCCACCCACCTCTCCGGCGATGCCGTCGCGGATCTTCTGCACGCCGTCGGACGCGGCTGCCAGTCCGCCCAGGAGGGTGGCGGCGTTCGTCGTCCCCACCGGGCCGATGCCGGCGACGACCGCGTCAACGCCTGCCTTGAGCGCCTTCGCGCCGCCCGCTGCCGCCGGGAGTCCGCCAACCGCGGCGAGCTGACCCAGGCCGGCGTCGACCTGCTGGAGCCCGCTGGTCAGCTGCCGGCTGCCGGAGATCAGACCGGGCGACGTGGCGCTGCCGGCGAAGCCGGCCGCGAGCTGGCTGTTGCCGACCGCGATCTGCCCGACCCCGGTGGCCAGCGACGTCGCCCCCGTCGACAGCTGGCCGGTGCCAGCGGCGAGGGACTTGTTGCCGGCGGCGATCTGCTTGTTGCTGGCGGCGAGCTGCTGGGCTCCGGCCGCGAGCGGCTTGGTGCCGGCCTTGAGCTGCCCGGTCCCCTCGGCGAGTTGACCCGCCCCGGTGTTGATCTTGGTCAGGCCGGCGCTCAGCGAGCCGGAGCCGTTGCGCGCCGAGCGCGTGCCGGCGGCCAGCTGGTTCGCGCCGGAGACGGCAGCGCCGAGACCGGTGGATAGCTGCTGCGCGCCCGAGTGTGCGGACGTCAGGCCGGCGACGATCTGGCCGAGCCCGGTCTTGAGCTGGGTGAGCCCCGAGTTGCCGGCCTGCGCGTAGGTCTTGAGGAACTCCGACTGCGTCTGGGTGGCGTTGGCGTCGGTGGTGGCGACCGACAGGCCCGGCGTCGATCCCGGGTCGATCGTCGCCGCCTGCAGGTCCACGGCGGGGGCGCCGCTCTTGGCGCCGTTGGCGGTGAAGGCCAGGTCGGCGGCGGGGCTGCCGAGCGGGGTGAACAGCACGAGTGACCACAGCAGTCGGGTCGTCCCGTCGGGGTCCACCCGGACCTGCGCGCCCGGCGCCTGCACGCTGGTGTACCCCTTGGGCAGGGCCACCCGCAGCTGCCCCACAAGCGGCAATGTGACGAGGGTCGTCGTCTTCTTCGTCGACCCGTCGGACGCGGTGTAGCTGACCTCGCGGGTCTTGCCAGACGTGTTCTCCACGTGGAAGGCCAGCGACACCGGGCCGGACGCCGCGCCGATGTCCCCCGGCTGTCCGCCCACGGTCGGGGTGGTCGTCAGGGTCAGCGGCAGCGGGTTGGTCACGTCGGTGGACTGCACCCCGCCGCGACCGTCCGGCTTGAGCAGCTTGACCGCTGTGGTCATGCCGTTGTCGCTCACGGTGGCCCTCACCGTGCTGGCCACTGGCGGGGTCCCATCGGCCAGCGCCCCCCCGGACGCGGCCACCAGCACCACGCCCGCGACGGTGCCGGCGGCGGAGGTGCGCAGGACGCGCCGTGGCTCGCACCAGGCCGGCACCGCCGCTCGCCGCAGGCGGCGGACCGCCGCGTCTGCGTGCCGGCTGGCCGTGGGACTGGATCGGTGCATGGACGTCTCCCGCTCTGCGTCAAGGTCTGCGTTGTCAAGGTCTGCGTTGCGAGGTGAGGCACGTGCGCGGTCATCCGACAGCCACCTGGCCCTCCCGCAATCGCTTGCGGGACAGGAACGTCGCGAGCCCGATAGCCAGGACGAGCGACAGGCCGGTGAACAGCTCGTTGATCCAGTTGGACGCCCCGGCGAAGGTCAGCCCGGTGACGTTGACGGCGATGAAATAGACGCCGACCAGGGTGCCCGGCACGTTCACCCGCCCCAGCTGGAACGAGGCCGCGCCGAGGAAGACCGCCGCGATCGCGGTCAGGCCGATCAGCGGACCGATCTGCGGGTTGCCGGCACCGCTGTTGGCGACGATCGCCACCCCGCCCACGCCGGCGGCGAAGCCCGAGATGACGAAACTGAGGAAAATGGAGCGCTGCACGCGGATGCCGACGAGTTCGGCGGCCGCCCGGTTGGAGCCGATGGCGTGCAGGCTGCGGCCGAACGGCGTGTGCTGGAGCAGGTAGTAGGCGAGCAGCCCCACGACGGCGACCAGATACATGATCCTCGGGATGCCCGCCCAGCTGCCCCCACCGAAGCTGACCAGCGACGGCGGGATGTTGCTGCTGTAGGACTGCCCACCGCTGTACCAGTCGACGAGCCCGGTGTAGACCGACGCCGTCCCCAACGTGGTGACGAACGGCGGGATGCGGAAGACCGAGATGATCAGGCCGTTGACGACCCCGCAGATGGTGCCGGCCGCTACGCCGATGAGAACGCCGACGACCAGCGGGGCGTCGTACTTGCTGTAGGACGCCGCACAGGCGATCGAGGCGAGTCCCGCGGCGTTGCCCACCGACAGGTCGATCTGGTCCGCCACCAGGGGGACCAGCAGGCCAAGCGTGATGATGCACAGGTAGGCCTGGCTGCGCAGGATGTTGCGGGCGTTGTCGGCGGTCGGGAAGACCCCCGAGGTCTTGCTCCAGACGCTGTAGAGCAGGATCGAGAGGACCAGCAGCAGCACGAGGCTGTACTGCTGGAGCAGCAGCGAGGCGATGCCGCCGGCACCCCGCCGCCGCACCCCGGGTGCCGGGCTGCCGCCCTCGACGGCCGGGACCCGCTCGTCCACGAGCTGCGCCGGGTCCTGGGCCTGTGAGGTCGTCATGCCGCCGCCCCTGTCACGTTCATGAGCTCGACGAGACGGTGCGGCTCGATCGGGGCCGCGACACTGGCGGCGATGCGCCCGCCGCGCAGGACGACCACGCGGTCGCAGACGTGGGCCAGCTCCTCCGGGTCGCTCGCGACCAGCAGCACCGAGGTGCCCTCCTCGCTGGCCCGGCGGATCAGCCCGTAGATCTCGGCGCGGGCTCCCACGTCGACCCCCTGGGTGGGCTCGTCGAGGAGGAGCACCTCGGGTCTACGGCGCAGCCAGCGGGCCAGCACCACCTTCTGCTGGTTGCCACCGGACAGCGTCGTGATCGGGTCTCGGTCGCTCCCGACCCGGATGAGGAAGTCGGCGATCGAGGTCGCGCTGTCGGCGCGCTCCCGGCGGTGCTGCATGTGCAGGCCCCGGAAGTACCCCCCGACCTGAGCGGCGGACAGATTGCCCCGGACGCTGCTGGTCGGGAAGATGCCGTCGGCCTGGCGGTCCTCGGGGACGTAGGCGAAGCCGGCGTCCATCGCGGCAGCCGGGCTGGCGAGCTCGACCGGCCGGCCCTTGAAGGTGATGCTGCCGCCGGTGCGCGGGAAGGCGCCGAACAGCATCCGCAGCAGCTCGGTCCGCCCGGAGCCGAGCAGGCCGGCGACACCCAGGATCTCCCCGCGGTGCAGCTGCACGTCCACGCCGCGCAATGGCCCGCCGGTCAGGCCCTGGACGTCGAGGACCACGGTGGCCTCGTCGTTGGCCACCGGCGGCAGGAACACGTTCTCCAGCGGGCGCCCGACGATGAGCTCGACCAACGCGTCCTCGGTGAGGCCGCGGCCGGGGACGGTCGCGACCTTGCGGCCGTCGCGCAGCACCGTGACCCGGTCGGCGATGGCGATCACCTCGTCGAGGCGATGGGTGACATAGAGGATCGTCTGCCCGGCGGCGGCGTAGCGTCGCAGCGCCGTCAGCAGGGCGTCGACCTCCTGCGCCGGCAGCGACGCGGTCGGCTCATCCAGCACGAGGACACCGCTCTCGGCGTCCTCACGGTCCTGCACCGCACGCACGATCGCGACCCGGGTGCGGTCGGCGGCCCGCAGACTGCCGAGCCGGGTGCGGGGGGTCGCGGGGATCTGGAAGCGCTGGAGCAGCTCGGTGGTGTTGCGGCGCAGCGCCCGCCAGCGGATGCGCCCGCCGCGGCCGGTGGGGAAGCCACCCCCCATCGCGAGGTTCTCCGCCACCGAAAGGTCGAGGAAGACCGCCGGTTGCTGGTGCACGAAACGCAGCCCGGCGCTCTTGGCCCGCTCCGTGCTCCAGGAGTCCAGCGACTCCGGCTGCCCGGCCACGAGGACCTCGCTGCCGGGGTCGGCCTTCACGACGCCGGCGAGGATCTTGATAAGTGTCGACTTGCCGGAGCCGTTGCCGCCGAGCAGGCAGTGGATCTCGCCGGCGCGGACGTCGAGGTCCACGTCGTCGAGGGCGAGCGTCCCGGTGTAGGTCTTGGACAGGCCGCGCACGGCCAGCACCTCCCGCCCGGCGCCCGGGTCCACCGCCACGTCGGCCTCTGCCCCCGAGAGCGCAACGGTCATCAGCCGACGCCCCACGCCTTCTTGTAGACCGCCTTGAAGTCCACGGCCGGGATGAACGGTCCGCTGGCCGGCAGCCCGTGCGTGCGGTCCACCAACTGGTAGCCCAGCCCGGAGTCCACCGCCGGCTTGCCGGAGAACAGGCTGTTCAGGGTGTCGATCGCGGCGTAGCCGGTCCAGTCCGACGGCGTGATCTCTACCGCGTCGACGCCCTGCCGGTTGCGGATCAGGCTGAGCTCGGGCTCGAAGCCCTCGCCACCCATCGAGAAGACCTTGGCCTGCCGGCCAGACTGCACGAGCGCGGGGGCGATCCCGAGCAGGGCGGCCGCGGTGAAGGGGCTCTTGATCGCGTTGGCCTCGGGATGCTGGAGCAGCGCCGAGGCGACCTTCTGCTGGAGCACCGGACCGAGCTCGGCGCCCGTGAAGGTGACGTTCGCCACGACGCTGCAGCCCGAGCAGGTCTTCATCTCGTCGAGGAAGCCCTGGCCGGTGTACTTGAGGACCGTCACCTCGAGGTCATTGAAGAAGATGACCTTGGCCTTGCCTCCCGTGGCGGCGATGACGGCCTTGGCCTGGGCCGCGCCGTAGGACTTCGTGAAGTCGTCGATGGCCTGCCCGCTGGTCTTGCCCTGGTAGTTGATGGTGCCGGAGAAGAGGGGCTGGCCGCCGCCCGCGCCGTTGAAGATCGGGTCGTCGCAGTCGAAGGAGAAGATGCCGACGACCTTGACGCCCTTGGCCTTGGCCTCCTGCAGCGCGGCCTTCTCGGTGGGGCAGTCGTTGGCGTCCACGACGATGCCGTCGGCGCCGGCGGCGATGGCCTGGCGGACGAGGTCCTGCGCCTTCGCCGGCTGCAGCTGCGCGTCGTAGAGGGAGGTGTTCCAGCCCAGTGCCTGGCCCGCCTCGACCGCGGCATTGCTCGGGATGGAGGAGGAGATGGAGGCCTGCCCGTTGGAGATCACCACGACCTTCTTGCCCTTGACGCCTGGCCGGGGCGTGGTGTCCGGCGACTTGAGGATGCCCGCGTAGAGCGCGGCGAGGGCCGGGTCGCCCGCGGCGGGCGCCGCTCCGGTGGCCGCTCCGGTTGCCGGGCCTGTACCGGTGCTGCCGGTGGTCGCGCCGGCCGTGTCGGGGGCCGGCGCGGTCGTGGTCGGGCCTCCCCCCGTCGTCGCCGGCGCCGAGGCCGTGACGCCCCCCTTGCCGCTGCTGCTGCTGCAGGCGGTCAACGCGGCGGCCAGCACGGCGGCGACCGTGAACGCGCGACGCCGCGCCAGCAGGGGGCGGGCACGGGAGGGGTTGAACGGCACTGTGACTCCTATCACAAACGACACGGAAGCCAGAAACGTAGCACCCGCCAGGCGGCCAACGGGCCACGTCGGCTGCCGCGCCGGCGCGTCGCGCCCGGGGCTGTCCGCTTCGTGGTGGTCTGCGCCGCAGCACTTCTGCGGTTTCCCCGTGCTGTCATGCTCACGGGCGTGGGCTACCCGCGGCGCCTCCTCGACAGCGGCGAGCGGATCGTGCTCGAGCTGCACCCGCATTGGCGGGCGCTCGTCGTCCCCGCGCTGCTCGTGCCGGTGGTCGGCGGACTCGGCGCGTTCGCCGCGAGCGTGGTGCCGGGCGGCAGCGCGCAGGGGCCGCTGCGGATCGCGGTCGGGGTCGTCTGCCTGCTGGTGCTGGTCGTTGGCAGCCTGTCGCCCTTCCTGCGCTGGGTCACCACGCTCTACGTCGTCACCGACCGGCGGATCGCCGTGCGCACCGGCATCCTCAAGCGCTCCGGTCGCGACGTGCCGCTGCCCCGCGTCAACGACGTGACCTTCGAGCACACCGTCGTCGAGCGACTGTTCCGCAGCGGCACGCTCATCATCCAGAGCGCGGGTGAGCGCGGCCAGGTGCAGCTCGACGACGTCCCGCGGGTGGAGCAGGTCCAGTCCACGGTCTACCGGCTGGTGGAGGACGACGACGAGCGGCGTCGGGGCGGGCAGCCGGTGGGCTGGGCCTAACCTCGCCGGCGTGGCGGAGCCGGCGGATCGCGAGAGCGGCGCCCGCGCACTGGAGGTGGCCCTGCTCGGGGGGCCCGCCGACCTCACCCGCGAGCAGGTCGAGGCCGAGAGCGGTGACGTCGAGGCGACCCGTCGGCTGTGGCGAGCGCTGGGCTTCGTCGATCTCGAGCCGGGGGTGCCCATCCTGTCCCGCGCCGACGCGGAGGCGCTGCACCGAGCCCGCCGCCTCGTCGCCGAGCGGGGCGTCGACGAGCGCACCGCCGTCGCCCTCGCCCGCGCCCTCGGCCAGGCGATGGGACATCTCGCCGAGGCTCAGGTGGAGACTGTGGCCGAGGCCATCGGGCGCGACCCCGAGCTCGCCGGCAAGGCCCGCGCGGACCCGGACGCGTTCGTCGCCGAGATGCTCCCACTCGTCGAGCCCGTCATCGCCGAGATGCAGGAGCTCATGCTCTACGTCTGGCGTCGGCACCTCGTCGCAGCCGGGCAGCGCTCGCTGGCCGGTGCCGCCGCGGTCACCCCGGCCGCACCGGTGGTCGTGGGCTTCGCCGACGTCGTGAACTACACCAGCGTCACCCGTGACATGCGCAGCGCCGACCTCGCTGCGCTCGTGGAGGACTTCGAGGACCGGGCCTTCGACGCGGTCGCGCGGCACGGCGGTCGGGTGGTCAAGACGTTGGGCGACGAGGTGATGTTCACGGCCGCGACGCCGCAGGCCGGCGCGGAGGCAGGGCTGGCGCTGGCGGCGGAATTCGGCGAGGGGCGGGTGCCGCCGGTGCGGGTCGGGCTCGCCTACGGCCCCGCCGTGGCGCGGGGCGGCGACGTCTTCGGCCCGGTGGTCAACATCGCCAGCCGGTGCACCTCGCTCGCCCGGCCGAGCACCGTGATCGCCGATCGCACCCTCGCGGACGCGCTCAGCGGCTCTCCGGCGTACCTGCTGAAACGCCTGTCGGCGCAACGGGTTCGCGGCTACGAGCACCTGGTGGTCAGCGTGCTGCGCCGCGCCGGGGCATGATCGGAGCATGACTCTGCTGGAGACGCCACTGCGCACGCTCGACGGTGCCGACACCACCCTCGGCGGTCTGCTCGCCGGCCGCACCGGGCTGCTCGTCAACGTCGCCAGCAAATGCGGGCTGACCCCGCAGTACGAGGGGCTGGAGGCGCTGCAGGAGGAGCTGGGGCCGCGCGGGTTCACGGTGGTCGGTCTGCCCTGCAATCAGTTCAAGGGCCAGGAGCCAGGGACCAACGACGAGATTGCCGAGTTCTGCCAGGCGACCTACGGCGTGACCTTCCCGATGACCGACAAGCTGGAGGTGAACGGCGAGGGGCGGCACCAGCTCTACGCCAGGCTGACCGGGACCCCGGACGCGGAGGGCACGGCCGGTGACGTGCAATGGAACTTCGAGAAGTTCCTGGTGTCCCCGGCCGGCGAGATCGTGGGCCGCTTCCGCCCTCCGGTCGAGCCAGCCGACCCCGGTCTGCGCGCGGCGATCGAGCAGACCCTGGGCTGAGGAGGACATCGAGGGCGGCAGCCGTGGGGCCGCGGCGGTTCAAGGCCGCTCCGGGGCGTGGTCACCGACTGGCTGGCCACCCGGGGCGAGCAGCGTAGATCGCCACCCAGGAGCTGCGCCGCGTCTACCCCGCCCGAGACCTCGCCCAGGCACGCAACCGGCTGTTCGCCTTCTACCTGGTCTGCGCCGACAGCTCGGTACCCGAGCTGCACCGCCTGGCACTCACCGCACCCCGGGGATCAGGAGACGCTCACCACGCCTGATGTCGTAGAGACGACAGCACCGCAGTCTCCCGTACACGACACAAAGAAACTTACGACACGCCGCACCAGGGCGGAAGGCACGAACCTACTGCGGGCTATCCTGACATCGTGAACTCTGCGGCATCTCGAAGGCGGAGATGCACCGTACCGTGTCGCCGGACGTGACGGGCGTGGAGTTCGCAGCGGAACCTACGTCGGTCTCGAACGGAGCGTCCTGCCGGCTCCACGACGCGAGGGTCGTACACACGTGCGACGGCCTGACGCCCCACTGCCGCAATTGCCGAAGCCCCGTCGCCGCCGCCGGCCAGGTGAGCGTGAAGCTCCCGGCGCTAACCGCTGCTCTGCCTGAGGAGGACTGGCGATGAACACGGTGCTCATCATCGGCGCCACCGGCAAGACCGGAAGCGCCCTGCTCGACCTGCTGCGAGCCCGCGCAGAGCCGGTCCGCGCGGCGAGCCGAACTCCCAACGCTGCGGACGCCATCCGGTTCGACTGGGACGAGATCACCACCCACGGGCCCGCGCTCGACGGCGTTGATCGCGTCTATCTCGTTCCCCCGCCCTCAGCGGTCGACCCGGTCCCCGTGGTCGAGCCCTTTCTCGCCGAGGCACGACGGCGCGGGATTCGTCGCCTGGTGATGCTGGGGTCGGCGATCGAGTTCCCGCATGCGCCTCGAAGGCTCGAACTTGCCGCACGCGTGCGCGCGCAGCCTGGGTGGCTCGTGTTGAGCCCCTCCGGCTTCATGCAGAACTTCCTGCGCCCGCATCCGGTTGGCACGGCCATCCGTGATCACGGAGAGATCGCGACCTCGGCAGACTCTGGGCGGGTGGGCTGGATCGACGCTCGCGACGTTGCTGCGAGCGCTGCAGCCGCCCTCACCGAGCCACTCCTCGGCGAGCAGCTCCGCAACGACTACGTGCTCACCGGACCACGTGGCCTGAGCTACACCGACGCAGCCACCATAATCACCACTCAGACGGGGCGCTCCGTGCACGTAAGAAGCCTCACCGTCGACCAGCTCACCGCACGCTACCGTGCCGCCGGCCTGCCAGCCGGGTTCGCCGACAGCCTCGCCGCGACGGAGGACGACGTGCGTGCCGGTCGTTACGACGAGGTGACCACCTCGGTGCTCGACCTCACCGGGCGTCCGCCCCGCACCTTCGAAGACTTCGTCCGCGAGCACGCCGCCGAATGGCAGCCGTCGGGCACGCTGAACGACTGATCCTTCACCGGAGGTACGGCGACGGTTCTGGCCCACCATCAGCCGGCAGGGTAGCCGCGCTCGCGTGCACGAGGAGGAGTCTCCTGTAGCTCGCGGCGGATGCCCTGAGACAAGCCGCGCGCCGCCCGAAGGGCCCTTCCCTCGAAACTCTGCAGACTGTGTCGGCGCACGCCCTCGACCAGTGTCTCCGACCTGTACGTCTCGCTCATGACGGAAATGGTCACCGGACGTCGGGCGAGCAGGTCGCGTCGATGCACCACATGACGGGTGCGCGGTCCGTTCTCGGAGCAGCCAGTTGTGAGCCAGACCTCCATCGCTCGCCCAGCGCCCGAGTGGCCAACGGGTGGCCAACGACTACGCCGCGAGCCTCGTGGCGGACCACCCGCGAGGTTCGGGCTCCTGGCCGCGTTTCCCCCGCATGACCGAGCTCGGGGCCGACGGGCTCGTACTGCCGACCATGCGGGCGCGGCGGCAGCACATTGTTAACGCTCCTCCCGTAAGCGCCCTGACTCCTCGCGGGACGTGTCGCCTCCTCGACCCTCGACTAGTCCTGCACGTCGCCGTCGCGGCCCTCGCGGTAGGCGGCCTGCACGTCGCGGGGCAGCTGCCGCAGCGCATGCACCCATCGCCCTACCGACCGGGCGACCCCCTCGCCGGCGGCCCGCGGATCGGGTGTCGCCCGCGCCGCGGCGGCGGCGTCGTAGGCCGCCAGCCCCTCGCGGAACACCCGGGGGTCGCCCCCCCGGTCGGGGTGCTGCCGCCGCACGAACTCACGCCGCGACCGGCGCAGCTGCTCCTCACCCACGCCCAGCAGTGTGCCGGTACCGTCCGGCGCGTGAAGCACAGCCCCGAGGTCGCGGCGCTCGCCGCCGTCCCGCTCTTCAGCACCTGCAGTGGCGCCGACCTCGCGCTCCTCGCGCGCGTGGTCGAGCACGTGTCCTACGCCGCTGGGGAGGCGCTCATGCGCGAGGGCGAGCACGGGGAGGAGTTCGTGGTGCTCCTCGACGGCGAGGCGGAGGTCACCAGGGCCGGGACGCCGATCGCCACCCTGCTCCCGGGCGACTTCGCCGGCGAGCTGAGCCTGCTCGACCCCGGACCGCGGACGGCCACCGTGACGGCGACGGCGCGCGTGGACGCGCTCCTGCTCGGCGGCAGGGAGTTCTGGAGCGTGGTGACGTCGTCCCCCGGCCTGGACGCCAAGCTGCTCGTGGCGATGGCCCGCAGACTCAAGGCGGAGCAGGGCCGCCCCTGAGCCCTCGGCGGCCCTCGGCTGGTCAGACCTGCAGGACGGCCTCGGCCTCGGCCCGGTGCCGCTCCGCCTGGTCGCTCGCCACCTCGAGGGGGTGCCGGAAGACCCACCGGCGGTAGGCCCAGAAGCGGAAGACGGTGGCGACGCCGGTGCCGATGACCAGGGCGACGTTGGTCGCGAGCACGCTCGTGGCGCCCACGACGTAGTGGTTGAAGCCGATGAAGACCTCGGTGATGAGCAGGCCGACGACGTTCAGCACGACGAAGACCGACAGCTCGCGGCCACCCTGGTCGGCGCTGCGGTGTCGCATGGCCCACAGCCGGTTGCCGACGTAGGCGGAGCCGGCGGAGACCACCGTCGACAGCGCCTTCGCGGTGATCGGTCCGACACCGGCACCAAAGTGCAGCGCGTTGAACAATCCGAAGTCCACCAGGAACGCCAGGCCACCGACGATCCCGAACTTGGCAAGCTCGTGCACCAGGCCGCGCAACCGAGACAGTGGCGGGGTGGCGGGCGGGGTGGCGGGAGAGGTCGCGGCGGCGGTCGTCGTCACCCGACCCAGGCTAGCGGTGCCGGCCCGCCTCGCCGCGCGCGGCGCCAGGGGAACCTCCCGGGGAGCCCGGACCCTCCTCCGGCGGTGGCGGCCACGGTGGTGATGGGGGCGCGCCGGGCGGCGGCCACCGGCTCCGCCGCCGAGGCCGCCTTCGACCAGCTCGTGCGCGACAGCAGCGGCCGGTTGCTGCGCACGGCCCGGCTGCTCACCGGCTCGCACGCGAGCGCGCAGGACCTCGTGCAGACCGCCCTGGTGCAGACCTGGACCCACTGGTCGAGCATCCGAGACCCAGCTGCGGCGGAGGGCTACGCCCGGCAGTGCCTCGTGCGCACCTCCGCCTCGTGGTGGCGGCGCCGCTGGACCGGCGAGGTCCCCACCGAGGTGCTGCCCGACCGCGGCGCGGCCGGCAGCGCTGCCTACGACGCTGCCTACGACGCTGCCTACGACGCGGTCGACACCGCGTCGGCCGTCGGGGCGGCGCTCGGCACCCTGGACCCGCGCTCCCGGGCCGTGCTGGTGCTGCGCTTCTTCGACGACCTCTCCGAGGCCGATACCGCTGCGGCACTGGGGATCAGCGTCGGCACCGTGAAGAGCAGGACCTCCCGCGCGCTGGCCAGGCTGCGCACCCTCGACCTCTGGGAAGGACTCGCACCGTGAGCGAGGACCGGCTCCGCACGTCCCTGCACGACTCGCTGCACGAGCTGGGGGAGCGCCCGCTGCCGGCGTTCGCGGTGGACCCGGTGGCTCTGCGCCGGCGCGGCGACGCCCGTCGCGCCCGGCGGCCGGCGGCGGGTGCCGCTCTCGCCTCCTCCATGGTGATCGTGGCCGGCCTGGGCAGCGTCTATTACGCCGCCCACCGCACCCGTCCTGCCACCCCCGCCCACGACGCGATCCCGCCCGTCTCGGTGGCGCTCGTGCAGGGCGGGGACCGGGTGCGGGTGGCCGCCGGGGTCGAGGCGCGGCTCCAGCTCCACCTGGTCGGGACGACCGCGGGTCGGCTCGGTCACATCGACTACGGCGACGGCCAGGTGACCGGCGGGTCGGTGACCTGCGCGCCGGCCCAGACGCTCACGCACGAGTGGGCCCGACCCGGCACCTACCGGCTCCTGGTGCAGCCGGTGCGCGGTTGCGATGCGTCGGCGACCGAGACCGGTGCGCCGCTGGCGCCCGCGACAATCACCGTCGAGGCCGTGCCGGCCCCGGTGGCGACTGGGTCGACGGCCGGCGCGCCGGGCCACTGATCGCCTCCGTCGGCAGTCACGGCGGCCAGCCGAGCAGCCGCGGGCCGGCGATGTGCGGGCAGTCGTCCTGCACCACCCGCAACCCGGCCGCCTCGGCCCGCCCGAACGCCGCGTCATCGGTCACCCCCAGCTGCATCCACACTGCCCGGGCCCCGATCGCCACCACCTCGTCCACGACCGCCCCGGCGAGCTCCGAGCGCACGAACACGTCCACCACGTCGACGGGGAACGGCACGTCGGCGAGCGTCGGGTACGCCGGCTGCCCGTGCACCGGCTCGGCCCGGGGGTGCACCGGCACGACCTGCTTCCCCTGTTCCTGCAGCCAGTGTGCGACGCCCCAGGCGGGCCGGGCCCGATTGCCGGACAGGCCGACCACCGCCCAGACGGCGCACGTCGTGAGCACGGCCCGCACCGTCTCGTCACTGGCCCGCCGCATCCCCGCGCCTCCCCCGCCTCCCCGGCTTGCGCACCCGCGCCTCCGTCTGGTTGAGTCTGCAACCGTGCCCGGAATCCTGCTGGAGCGGTTCTGGCCCAGCCGGCGGGTCGACGACTACGACGACGGCGCGTGTCTGCTGTCCCACCTGCGCCCCGCCCGTCCCGTCCCGACTTCAGCCAGGAGACCAGCATGACCGTCACCGACGACCTGCTCGCGAACAACGACGCCTACGCCGCCCAGTTCACCGGCCCGCTGCCGCTGCCACCGTCCAAGCAGGTGGCCGTGGTGGCCTGCATGGACGCGCGGATGGACGTCTACCGCATCCTCGGCCTCGCCGAGGGTGAGTCCCACGTCATCCGCAACGCGGGCGGTGTGATCACCGAGGACGAGATCCGCTCACTGGCGATCAGCCAGCGGCTGCTCGGCACCAAGGAGATCATCCTGATCCACCACACCGACTGCGGGATGCTGACGTTCACCGACGACCAGTTCAAGCAGTCCGTCCTCGACGACACCGGACTGCGGCCCGCCTGGGCCGCCGAGGCCTTCCCCGACGAGGCGGCCGACACCGCTCAGTCGCTGCGGCGGATCCTGGCGAGCCCGTTCATCCCGGTCAAGGACTCGGTGCGCGGGTTCGTCTTCGATGTCGCCACCGGCAAGCTCGCCGAGGTCAAGCCCTCCTGACCTCGCTGACCGGGGAAGTGGTGCAGTCTCTGGGGCCTCCAGCCCGGAGGAACTGCACCACTGCCGCGTCAGGTCGCCCGGAATGCGGGAGTCAGGGGCGGCCGAGGGCGCGGTAGGTCCAGCCGGCGTCCCGCCAGGCCACCGGGTCCAGCGCGTTGCGGCCGTCGACGATGTTGGGACTGGCCACCAGGGACTTGACCTCGGCCGGGTCCAGCGCGCGGAACTCGGCCCACTCGGTCAGGTGCAGCACGACGTCGGCGTGGGCGAGGGCGTGGCTGGCGCTGGGGCTGTAGGCCAGCTCGGGGTGCTCACGGCGCGCGTTGTCCATCGCGGCGGGGTCGTAGACCCGCACGGCGGCCCCCTGGCGCTGGCAGCTGGCAGCCACGTCCAGGGCCGGGCTGTCCCTGATGTCGTCGCTGTCCGGCTTGAACGCCGCTCCCAGCACCGCAACCCGGGTGCCGGCCAGCGACCCGTCGAGCAGCTCGCGGGCCAGGTCGACCGTGCGGGCCCGGCGGCGCAGGTTGATCGCGTCCACCTCCCGCAGGAACGACAGCGCCTGGTCCACGCCGAGCTCACCGGCCCGGGCCATGAACGCCCGGATGTCCTTGGGGAGGCAGCCGCCGCCGAAGCCCAGCCCGGCCTGCAGGAAGCGCCCGCCGATGCGGGTGTCGTAGGACAGCGACTTCGACAGCGTGACAACGTCGGCGCCGGTGGCCTCGCAGACCTCCGCCATCGCGTTGATGAAGCTGATCTTGGTGGCGAGGAAGGCGTTGGCCGCGACCTTCACCAGCTGTGCGGTGGCCAGGTCGGTCACCACGACGGGGGTGCCCAGCGCGAGCACCGGCGCGAAGGCCTCCCGCAGCCTCACCTCGGCGGCCTCGGACCGTACGCCGAACACCAGCCGGTCCGGCGTGAGCGTGTCCTCCACCGCGAAGCCCTCCCGCAGGAACTCCGGGTTCCACGCCAGCTCCGCGGCGGCGCCGACCGGCGCGATCTCGGCCAGCCGGTCCGCGAGCCGCTCTGCCGTCCCGGCCGGCACCGTGGACTTGCCGGCCACCAGGCAGGGCCGGGTGAGCAGCGGCCCGAGGCCATCCACCACGGCGTCGACGTAGGTCAGGTCTGCGGCGTACTCGCCCTTCTTCTGCGGCGTTCCGACACAGAGGAAGTGCACGTCGCCGAACTCCGCGACCTCGGCATAGGAGGTGGTGAAGCGCAGTCGCCCGGTGGCGAGGTTCTGCTGCAGCAGCTCCTGCAGCCCCGGCTCGTGGAAAGGCACGACCCCGGCGGCCAGCGATGCGACCTTGCCGGCGTCGGTGTCCATCCCGAGCACCTCGAAGCCCAGCTCGGCCATGCAGACCGCGTGGGTCGCGCCGAGGTAGCCGGTGCCGAGGATGGTCAGGCGGGGGCGCCCGGTGGCCGACGACGAAGTCATCCGGGGAGCCTACGGGCGGCGATACTGGGTCGGTGGCCAATCCCGCCTTCGACACTTACCGGCTGACCGAGGAGCACGCGCTCCTGCGAAAGACGGTCCGCGACCTGTCGCTGACCGTGATCGCGCCGCGCGCAGCCGAGATCGACGCCACCGCGGAGTACCCGTGGGACGTGCACCGGGCCATGAAGGACGCCGACATGCTGGCGATCCACGTGCCGGAGGCCTACGGCGGGGCCGGTGCCGACAAGATCGCGCATTGCATCCTGGTCGAGGAGGTCGCGAGGGTCTGCGCGTCGTCCAGCCTGATCCCGATGGGCAACAAGCTCGGCACCACCGGGCTGATCCTGGCCGGCAGCGAGGAGCTCAAGCAGCAGTGCCTGCCGGCCGTGGCGAGCGGGGACGCGACCTTCTCCTATGCGCTGTCCGAGCGTGAGGCCGGCTCCGACGCGGCGGCGATGCGCACCCGGGCGGCGGCCGACGGCGACGGTTGGGTGCTCAACGGCACCAAGGCCTGGATCACGAACGCCGGCGTGTCCACGCATTATACGGTGATGGCGGTGACCGACCCAGGCAAGGGGGCCAACGGAATCTCGGCGTTCGTGGTGCGGGCCGACGACCCGGGTTTCAGCGTCGGCACCAAGGAGCGCAAGCTCGGCATCAAGGGCTCGCCCACCTGCGAGATCTATTTCTCCGACTGCCGCATTCCCGCGGACCGGATCATCGGCGCGCCAGGCACCGGCTTCAAGACGGCGCTGAAGACGCTGGACCACACCCGGCTCGGGATCGGCGCGCAGGCGGTCGGGATCGCGCAGGGGGCGATCGACGCGGCGACGGCGTACGTCAAGGACCGGAGGCAGTTCGGCCAGCGGATCGCCGACTTTCAGGGCGTGCAGTTCATGCTCGCCGACATGGCGATGCGGACCGAGGCCGCGCGCCAGCTGGTCTACGTCGCGGCGGCGGCCGCCGAGCGTGGCGAGCCGGACCTGACATTCCGGTCGTCCGCCGCCAAGTGCTTCGCCTCCGATACGGCAATGGCGGTCACCACCGACGCCGTGCAGCTGTTCGGCGGGGCGGGGTACACGATGGACTTCCCGGTCGAGCGGATGATGCGCGACGCGAAGATCACCCAGATCTACGAGGGCACCAACCAGATCCAACGGATGGTGATGGCCCGCTCGCTGCTGAAGTAGCCGCGTACGGCGGTCACCCGGAGCCGCCTGCCCGTCACCGCGCGGCGCCCTGGGCGGCCGGGTAGTCGGCCAGGGCGGTGCGCGGTGACGTCGCTGGGCCGGTGCGACCCGTGGGTGATGACCCGTCCGGGGAAGAACTCCCAGCCGTGCAGGACGGCGATGCCTTTGCCGGCGTTGTGCAGCGACAGCAGCGGACGCAGCCCCGCCAGCAGCGAGCGCTCGGCCGCGCGGGCGGCACGGTTCGCCGAGCGGACCGACGCGAACGTCGCGACGGCGAGCACCAGCGTCCCTCCTGCGGTGGCCAGCGCGGAGACCGTCACCGAGTCGATCACGCGCCCAGCCTGCCAGCTACGCCGCAGTGCCGGCGGCGGATAGGTTGCCGCGCATGGTCAAGGCGCGGGTGGAGTTGCACGGCCCGAGCGGGGCGCAGTGGGCGGAGCTCGTGGTCGACGGGCCGCCGCTCAACCTGTTCGACGCCGCGATGGTCGCCGACCTCGCCACCGCCATCGACACATTGCCCACCAGCGGCGCCCGGGCCGTCCTGCTCCGCGCCGAGGGCAAGGTCTTCTGCGCCGGCGTCGACGTGAAGGAGTTCCTCGACAGGGACGCCGCCGCCGGGGGTGAGCTGATGGGCTCCTACCTCGCGATGGTGCATGCGCTGGAGGCACTTCCGGTGCCCACGCTCGCCGTCGTGCACTCGCTGTGCCTGACCATCGGCCTCGAGCTGGCCCTCGGCTGCGACCTGATGTGGGCGGCCGAGGAGGCCTCCCTGGGGCTGGTCGAGGCCACCGTCGGCCTCACGCCCGGCGGGGGCGGCACCCAGCGACTGGTCGCCCGGGCAGGCGTCGCGCGCGCCGCCGAGGCGGTGCTGACCGGCGCGACGTACACGGCGGAGGTCTTCCGGGAGTGGGGCGTCGTCAACCGAGTGCTGCCGCGCGAGGGGCTGCTCGAGGCGGCGCGGACCTACGCCGGACAGCTCGCCGCCGGGCCCACGCTGGCGGCCGGCGTCGGCAAGCGGCTCCTGCACGCGGCCCGGGACGGCGGGGTCGGGGCAGCCGACGCCATCACGGCCGCACAGACCGGGCTGGTCTTTCCCAGCGAGGACCTGCGCGCCGGCGTGCAGTCGCTGCTCGCGGACGGCCCGGGCAAGGCGACCTACGCCGGTCGCTGAGCCGCCATCACCCCGGTGCCTGCACGGGTCAGCGGCGGGTGGGGCTGGGCTTGGGGCGCGTGGAAGGGACGTGTCCGCTCGGCGCGACCCGGCCGGCGGGGCTGGTGCGGGCGGTCGGGCTGCTGGCGAGCCGACCCGTCGGGCTGGGCCGCGCCGGGGGGCTGGTGCGGGTCGGGGGGCTGGGCCGCGCCGGGGGGCTGGTGCGGGTCGGGGGAGTCGGCGTGTCCAGGACCGGCGCGTTGGGAGCTGCCGACAGGCTCGGTGCCGCCGTCCGGCGTACCGATGGGCTGGCGGTGGTCTGCCCGGGAACGTGGCTCCTGGTCGGTGCCGGGCTGGGCGCGGCCGGCGTAGTCGCCGGCGGCGCTGGCACGGTCGGCGCGGGGGTCACCGAGCTGGTGAGGTGGGTGGTGATCGCGCCGCCGCCGAGGCCCACGAGGAGGGCTCCGAGGGCCGCCGTCGGCGGGATCGCCCACCGCACGGCGCGCGGCAGGGGGCGCCTCGTCACCGCGCCAGCTTAGGCGCCGGACGGGCTCCGGTCGGCCGCAGGAGGCCCGGCGCGTGCCAAACTGCGTCGGTGGCCCTGCCCCGATCCCGCCGCCGTTCCTCGTCCGCCCGGGCCGTCGGCACGGCCTGCGCCATCGCGCTGGCGGGGGGCATCGTCGCCTCCTGCAGCGCGGGATCCGCCTCCGCCGGCGGGTCCGGCACGCGCGGCCCCGCGGCTGGCACGCCGGCGCCCGCCACCGCCGCGCCCGCGCCGCACGCGCCGGCCGGGCGGGCAGCCGCGCCGCTCTACCCGTTGCCGGCCCCCGCCGTCTCCCCGACCGGCTGCCCGATCCGCCCGGCTCCGCCCGGTTACGGCGTCATCCCCCGGCCGCCCCGACCGCGGGTGGCGGAGTCGGCCGTCCCCGCGCCGCTCGCGCAGCCGGTGCGCCGGGTGGACACCACGCCGATCGCGGGGACGGGCATCTGGGTCACCGTGTTCAGGGGCGGCCACATCGACGCCCCCGCGATCGTCGACCATGCGGCCAAGGCGCACCTGCACTCCATCTGGGTGCGCACCGGCTCGACCCACGACGGGCTCTACGCCGCCTCGGTCCTCGCGGACCTCCTGCCGATGGCGCACGCCAAGCACCTCGCGGTGATCGCCTGGGACTTCCCCACCCTGTCCGACCCCGCCGCCGACGCCGCCCGCATGGTCGCGACCCTCGGGGTCACCGTCGCCGGCCAGCACCTCGACGGGGTCTCGCCCGACGTCGAGACCAGCAGCGAGGGCGTCTTCCTCACCGGCCGGCGGGTCGCGTCCTACTTCTCCCGGATCAGCGCGCACGCCGGGTCGCGGCCGGTCATCGCCACCGTGCTGCGCCCGACCGACGGCAACTGGTTCTCCGCCGCCGGCTACCCTTACCGCGCCGAGGCGCCGTACGTCGATGCCTTCGCCCCGATGGTCTACTGGTCGTGCACGGAGCCCGGTGCCGCCACCCAGCAGGCCGTCGACCGGCTGCGCAGCCTCGGCCGGCCGGTGCACACAGTGGGCCAGGCCTACGACCAGGGCACCTACGGCCGCCGGGGCACCCCGACGCCCCTGGAGACCTGGCGCTTCCTCGACGTCAGCAAGCGCCGCGGCGCGGTCGGGGCGAGCCTGTACTTCTACGACGGCATGCGCGGCTTCACCTGGCGCGCGATCGGCGCCTACCCCTACGCCGGCTAGCCCTCACGCTGCAGCCGGCGTCACGCGTCGAGCAGCGGTTCGAGCAACGCCGCGCCGGTCGCCGCGCGCACGTCGGCCGCCGAGACCCCCGGCGCGGTCTCGATCAGCAGCAGGCCGGCGGGGGTGACGTCGATGACGGCCAGGTCGGTGACGATCCGCTGCACGCAGGCGCGGCCGGTGAGCGGCAACGTGCACACCTCGACGATCTTGGGCGCGCCGTCGCGGGCCACGTGCTCCATCATCACGATCACCCGCTTGGCCCCGTGGACGAGGTCCATGGCGCCGCCCATCCCCTTGACCATCTTCCCGGGGATCATCCAGTTGGCCAGATCACCGGCGACGGAGACCTGCATGGCGCCGAGCACCGCGACATCGACGTGGCCGCCGCGGATCATCCCGAACGACAGGGCCGAATCGAAGTACGACGCCCCTGGCAGCACCGTGATGGTCTCCTTGCCGGCGTTGATCAGGTCCGGGTCCACCTCGGACTCCCGCGGGTAGGGGCCGACGCCGAGCACGCCGTTCTCGCTGTGCAGCAGCACCTCCACCCCTGGTGGCAGGTGGTTCGGGACCAGCGTCGGCAGGCCGATCCCGAGGTTGACGTAGGCCCCGTCCGGCAGCTCCCGTGCCACCCGGGCCGCCAGCTCCGCCCGCGACAGCGTCATGACGAGACCGTCCGCTTCTCGATCCGCTTCTCAGCACCGGGCACGTGCACGACCCGCTGCACGAAGATCCCCGGCGTGTCCACCACCGCAGGGTCGATCCCGCCGGGCTCCACCAGCTCCTCCACCTCCACGATCGTGATCCGGCCGGCCGCCGCGCACAGCGGGTTGAAGTTGCGGGCGCTCTCCCGGTAGACCAGGTTGCCGTGCCGGTCCCCCCGCCACGCGTGCACCAGCGCGACGTCGCAGACGATGGCCTCCTCCAGCACGTACGGCGTCCCGCCGAACACCCGGACCTCCTTGGGCTCGCTCGCCAGCGCCACCCCGCCCGCGCCGTCGTATCGCAACGGCAGGCCGCCCTCCGCCACCTGGGTCCCCACCCCGGCCGGCGTGTAGAACGCCGGGATCCCGGCACCACCCGCCCGCAGTCGCTCCGCCAGCGTGCCCTGCGGCACCAGCTCCACCTCCAGCTCCCCGGCCAGGAACTGCCGCTCGAACTCCTTGTTCTCCCCGACGTAGCTGCCCGTCGTGCGCCGGATCCGGTGCGCCCGCAGCAGCGAGCCCAGCCCCCACTCGTCGACCCCGCAGTTGTTGCTCACCGTCTGCAGCCCGTCCACGCCGGTCTCCAGCAGCGCGTCGATCAGCGCCTGCGGGACACCGCACAGGCCGAAGCCGCCCACCGCCAGCGACGAGCCGCTCGCTACGTCGCGCACCGCCTCCGCCGCGCTGCCGAGCACCTTGTCGATCGCCACCCGGCGGACTCTAGGCCGGTGCCAGCCCGGTGCCCGTGAGCACGTGGGTGACGCGCTCGGCCGCCACCCTGGCGGCTTGCCCGCTGACGTTCTCGGCGCCCACCAGCACGAGCGACCCGCCGCAGACCAGGGGCAGGAGGTACGCCGGGGGGCCGGCATCGGCCGCGCCGATGAGCACCCGCGCTCCCTGCGGCGCCCCCAGGGCAGCGGCTTCGGCCACCAGGTCGGCCCCGGTCAGGACCCCACCGCCGCGCACCAGCGCAGCGTCCTGGGGACCCGGCAGCGGACCCGTCCAGACGTCCGGCTGCGGCGGCACCTCGACGGCGAAGTCGAGCACCTGCGGGGGCGCGCCGGCGGGCAGCGGCCCCAGCCGGGCCCCGAGCGGGCGCAGCGACAGCGCCAGCACGTGCTCGGCCGCGACCATCCCCGGCTCGGCCAGCCGCACCTCGTGCACGACCTGCACGCGGTGGTCGCCGCCGGCGGGGTCGGCGACCGCCCCGGCGGTCCACAGCCCGAGCAGGACGGCGGCCGTCTGCCAGTGCTCCGGCAGGCGCACGCCCACCACCTCGCCGGGCTCCACGGACAGGTCGTCGGCGAGCAGCGACGCGGCTTTGGCCACCCAGTTGGCCAGGCTCACGGCGGACAGCTCGACCCGCTCGCCGGTGGCGTCGTCGTACCACGTCACCAGCGGCGGGGACCCGGCCGCGCGCACCCGGGCCGCGAGCAGCGCCGCCGGCCCCTGCCCCGGCATCAAGGCCCGCAGTTCCCGCTCTGGGCGGTGAAGTTGGCCTTCGGGCGGGGCGCGGGCGGGGTCCGCACCGAGGGCAGCGGGGCGCTGGGCGCTGCGGCCATCGTGGGCGTGGTGGGCGCCGTGGTGGCGGTCCCGACGGTCACCGCCTTCACCCCGGCGTAGGACGTCCCGACGATCAGCGTCAGAGCCTGCGAGCCCCCGGTCTCGTCCGCGACCAGGGTGGCGCCGGGCACCGCGGCGGCGAGGGTCTGCGCGGACTCCTGCCGGCCGCTGCCGTAGTGGATCTCGGTGGCCGCGCCGGTGCCGCGCTGGGCGTCACCGCCCAGCTCGGCCGGGAAGCCGAGGTTCGCCAGCTCGGAGGTCACCGCGCGGCCCTTGCCGGTGATGCCGCTGCCGTTGGACACAGTCAGGTTGACCTGGGCTGGTGGCACCGTCAGCGGCGGCCCGGTGGGCGACGGCGCGGCGGGAGTGGGCTTCGGGGCTGGCCTGGGCTTCGGGATCGCGGCCGGGTCCTCGTCGTCGTGCACGGCCTGGAAGATGGTGTGCGCCTTGGGCACGTCGATGGACAGGTAGTCGCCGACGTCGGGGCCGCCGTTGCCTCCACCGGCGGTGGGAACGGTGTAGAAGGAGACCCGCGACGGGTCGAGGTTGCGCAGATTCGACGCGAGGTCGAGCAGGTCACTCTGCGTCGTCTGCGGGTCCAGGGTGATGCTCTGGGTCACCGCGCTGATGAAGGCGTTGAGCTTGAAGGGGTTGAGCAACGTGCCGGCGCTCTTGACCTTGCGGGTGATCGACGCCAGAAAGCGCTGTTGACGGGCGATCCGGTCGAGGTCGCCGTTGGGCAGGCCGTAGCGCTGCCGCACGTAGGCCAGGGCGGTCGCGCCCGAGATGCTGTGCGTCCCCTTGGTGCCGTGGAATCCGGACCCGCCGGTGCCGGGGCCACCCGGATCGACGGTGTCCTGGGTGAGGCAGATGGTCACGCCGCGCAGCGCGTCGACCATCTTCTCGAAGCCGGAGAAATCGATCTCGACGTAGTGGTCCACCGGCAGGTTGGTCAGCTGGGTGACCTGCTTGACCAGCACCGCGGCGCCGACGCCGGCATCCTGGCCGACGGCGTAGGCGGCGTTGAACTTGGCCTTGTAGCCGCCGATCGTGGCGCCCGTCTTGGTGACCACCGACGGCATGTCGACGAGCAGGTCGCGGGGGAAGCTGACGACCGTGACCTTGCCGCGGTCCGCGGAGATGTGCACCAGCAGGGTGGTGTCGGAGCGGGCGCCGCCGACGCTGCCGTCCTGCGTGCCGGCCAGGTTGCCGGTGCTGTTGTCGCCGGAGCGGCTGTCGCTGCCGACGAGCAGGAAGTTCTGCGTCGAGCCGAGCTCGGTGGGGGAGTCCTTGCAGTCCTTGAGGCAGAGCTGCCCGGTGCGGCGGATGTTGCTGAACTGCTGGTTGATGTAGAGATAGGCCCCGCCGCTGCCGAACAGCACGATCATCGCGGTGACGGTGGCCACCCAGGACAGGGCCCTGGCGAACCGGCGGGCGCCCGGGTGGGCGGAGCGTGCCACCGCTGGTGCGCCGACCAGCGTGGCCGCCGCACTGCCCGTCGCGCTGCCCGCCGACGCTGGGGAGCGGTAGCCGCGACGGCCGCGGCCGCGGGGGTCGAGCTCCGGCGGCAGCGGCTGTCCCGCCGCGGCGGGGTCCGGGTGGCCGGGATCTGGGGGGGTGCTGCTCACAGGTCGGGGGTCCTCCGGTCACGGGGCAGGCGGGCGGTCGCCCGCAGAGGACGCGCGGGGGTGGCGCCCGGGTTCCCCCGGTCGCGCCAGCCCAGCCCGTCGCGCCCGCGCAGCCCACCCAACCCGCGCAGCCCACCCAGCCCGCGCAGCCCACCCAGCCCGCGCAGGCGGGAGCCGATGCCCCACACAGTCACCCGCCACAGCGCCTCGGTGACGATCGCGCTGCTCATCTTGGAGGCACCGAGCTGGCGCTCGGTGAACGTGATGGGCACCTCGACCACACGGGCACCGTGCAGCACGGCCCGCCAGAGCAGGTCCACCTGGAAGCAGTACCCCTGGCTGCTGATGCCGGCGAGGTCGAGCTCCTTGAGGATGGCCGACCGGTAGGCGCGGTAGCCGGCGGTGGCGTCCCGCACCGGCACGCCGAGCACCAGCCGGGTGTAGGCGTTGCCACCGCGGGAGAGGAGCAGTCGCGAGGTCGGCCAGTCCCGCACCTCGCCCCCTGGCACATACCGCGAGCCGATGGCGAGGTCGGCGCCGCCGGCCACCGCGCGCAGCAGCCGCGGCAGCTCCTCGGGGGCGTGCGAGCCGTCGGCGTCCATCTCGACCAGCACGTCGGCGCCGCGCTCCAGTCCCCAGGAGAAGCCGGCGACGTACGCCGCCCCGAGCCCCGCCTTGCCGGGCCGGTGCAGCACGTGCACGTGGTCGTCCGCTGCCGCCAGCGAGTCGGCCACGTCGCCGGTGCCGTCGGGACTGGCGTCGTCGATCACCAGCACCATGGCGTGTGGCACCGCCGAGCGCAGCCGCGCCAGGGTGCTGGGCAGGTTGTCGCGTTCGTCGTAGGTCGGGATGCACACCAGGACCCCGGCGCCGGCCGCCAGGTCGTCGGCGGCGGTCCCGGCCGCCCCTTCGCCGCTCATCCGGTCACCGTCTCATGCCGGCCTGGGCGGCTGCTGAGAGCGCCGGCACCAGCTTGGCCGCGTCCACGGTGCCGAGGCCGGTCGCGAGGTCGTATCCCAGCCGGGCGGTGTGGCCGCGCACCGAGACGAGGCTGCCGTCGGGCTCGGCGTGATCCGTGACATCGGTGCGCCCGGCGCGCACGTCCACGATCCCGTTGCCGGCCGCGCCGCCGGGCCCGCGCTGCAGGGGGCCGTAGAGCAGCGGTCCGAGCTGGCCGACCCGGCGTCCGGCGCGCTGGTCGGCGAGCGCCACGATGCCGGCGAACATCGGCGTGGCCGCGCTGGTGCCGCCCTCAACGGCCCACGGCCCGAGCGCCGCCGTCCGCTGCCGGTCGAAGGTCTCGCGCACCACGACCCCGGTCTCCGGTGCCGCCAGCATGGCCACGTCGGGGGTCCCGCGACGGATGCCGACCAGCGAGCGCACCGGGTCCTGCCAGGACGGCCGGGGGAAGACCGCCGACTGGCCGCCGCCGCCCGCGCCGCTGCCGCCACCCCAGGCGACGTCGGGCGAGGTGCGCCGGCCGGCGTCGTCGACCTGCACCCGGGTGCCGCCGACGCTGGTGACCAGCGGGTCGCTCGACGGCCAGGAGTCCACCCGCGAGCGGTAGAGACGCCCGTCCTTGCGGAAGTCGGTCGCCCCGGCGTCGCCGGACGCGGCGACCAGCGTGACCCCCCGCCGGGCGGCCGGCACGAACATCCGCTGGCGCAGCTGCAGGATCTGCCGCGGGGTGTCGAACGTCGGCTCGGTCGCCCCGAAGCTCATCGACACCACGTCGCACCGGTCGTGGCCGATCTCGCTCGCCAGCGCCGTCGCCATCTCGGGGAAGCCGGCGAGGCCCTCGGTCTCCGCGGTCGGCGTGACGATCAGCCGGATGGCGGCGCGGGGGGCGAAGGCGTGGGCCCACTGCACGTCCAGGCTGGTCTCACCGGCCCAGCCGGCCCGTTCGGCGCTGCCGTCGTAGGCCGGGACGCGGCCGGCCGGCGCCACCACCGTGAGCCGCGCGTCCGGCAGTCCGTAGGCCCGGCTGAACTCGTGCAGGTCCTGGTGCACGGTGGGCGAGCCGAACGAGTCCAGCACGCAGATGGTGCGTCCGCGCCCGTCGGTGCCAGCCGCCTGCAGGCCGGTCACGCCGTACGCCGCCAGCAGCTGCCGCGGGCCGTAGCAGGTGCTGCCCGTGCGGTCGCGGCACTCCGCCGGGGTCGGGGGCGCCTGCACCGGGGCAGTCCGGGAGGCAGCAGGGGAGGCGACGGCCGGGTGGGCGGGACTGACGACGCCCGTCACGACCGCCGCGGCGGCACTGACGAGGAGCACCGTCCTGACGCAGTGGGGCTGCACGCGTCGAGTCTGCGCCGCCGTCGGCCCGTGCGCTGGCAGGATGTGCAGCTGTGCGTCTCCTCGTGACCGGTGGTGCCGGCTTCATCGGGTCCGCCTTCGTGCGCCTGGTCGTCGGCGAGACCCCGCCGGGGCAGGTTCAGCACGAGGTGACCGTGCTCGACGCGCTTACCTACGCCGGCAGCGAGACCGCACTGGCCGACGTGCGGGACCGGGTCACCTTCGTGCACGGCGACATCACCGACGCGCCGCTGGTCGACTCCCTGGTCGCGCGGACCGACGCGGTGGTGCACTTCGCCGCCGAGAGCCACAACGACAACTCGCTGCACGACCCGGCGCCGTTCGTGCAGACCAACCTGGTAGGGACCTACACGATCCTGGAGGCGGTGCGCCGGCATGACGTCCGGCTGCACCACATCAGCACCGACGAGGTCTACGGCGACCTGCCGCTGCACACCGCGGAGATGGGCACGCCGGAGCGGTTCACGCCGCAGACGCCGTACAACCCGTCCTCGCCGTACTCCTCCACCAAGGCCGGGTCGGACCTGCTGGTGCGGGCCTGGGTGCGCAGTTTCGGCGTACGCGCCACGATCTCGAACTGCAGCAACAACTACGGGCCCTACCAGCACGTGGAGAAGTTCATCCCGCGGCAGGTGACCAACGTGCTGCGGGGGGTGAAGCCGAAGCTCTACGGCGCCGGCGTGAACGTGCGCGACTGGATCCACGTCGACGACCACAACCGCGCGGTGCTGCTGATCCTGGAGCGGGGGCGGATCGGCGAGACCTATCTCATCGGGGCCGACGGCGAGGTCTCCAACCGCGAGGTGCTCGCGACCCTGCTGGAGATCATGGGCCGGCCGGCGGACTGGTTCGACCACGTGAGCGACCGGCCGGGGCACGACCTGCGGTACGCGATCGACGCGTCCATGCTGCGGGCCGAGCTCGGCTGGTCGCCGGTCTTCACGACGTTCCGGGCGGGGCTGGCCGCCACTGTGGAGTGGTACGCCGCCCGCGAGGACTGGTGGGGGCCGGCCAAGGACGCGACCGAGCGCGCGTACGCCGTGCTGGGGCGCTGATGAGCCGGCTGCTGGTCACCGGGGCCGCCGGGCAGCTCGGCCAGGACCTGCTGCGGCTGGAGCCGCGAGCGCTCGGCATCGACCTGGCCGAGCTCGACCTCACCGACGGCCTGGCCGTGCGCGCCTTCCTCGCCGCCGACAAGCCCGAGGTGGTCATCCACGGGGCCGCCTACACCGCGGTGGACAAGGCCGAGGCCGACGAGGAGCGGGCCTATCTCGTCAACGCGACGGCCTCCGCGCACCTGGCGGCGGCCTGTGCCGCAGTCGGGGCGCGGCTGGTCGCGGTGAGCACCGACTACGTGTTCGCCGGCGACGCGACGCAGCCCTACGAGCCGACCGACGAGCCGGCCCCCCGGTCGGCGTACGGCCGGACCAAGCTGGCCGGCGAGCTCGCGGTGCGCGAGATCCTGCCCGCGTCGTCGCACGTCGTGCGCAGCGCCTGGGTGTGGGGCGCCGGCGGGGCGAACATCGTCAAGACCGTGGTGCGACTGGAGGCGACGCGCGAGACGGTCTCCTTCGTCGAGGACCAGCGCGGCTCGCCGACCTGGTCACGCGACCTGGCCGCCGGGCTGCTGGAGCTGGCCGGCCGGCCCGACGTCCCGGCGGGGGTCCTGCACGCGACCGGCGGTGGCGAGACCACCTGGTTCGGCTTCGCCGGGGCGATCTTCACCGAGCTGGGGGCAGACCCCGGGCGGGTGCTGCCGACCACGACGGAGACGCTGAAGCTGCCGGCCACCCGCCCGGCGTACTCCGTGCTCTCGCCCCGTGCCTGGATCGAGGCCGGGCTCACGCCGCTGCCGCACTGGCGCGAGGCGCTGCACACCGCCTTCGCCGACCCCGAGGTCGCCGCCGCGCTCCGCCCGTCCTGAGCCCGTCCTGAGCCCGTTCGGCCTCCCTGCAGGCAGCACGAACGGCGAGCCAGCGAGCGGGCGCGGCTCGCCTTCTGTGCCCTGCACAGCCGGCGCTCCTATCCGGATCTCAGGCAGCTGGCGCACACTCGGCAGGTGACCGTCGCCGGGCCCGCGCGCAGCCTGCGCGCCCTGCTGTTCGCCGCCGTGAGCGTCGCCCTGGTGGCCGGCCTGCGCGCCGACAGCGACGGGCAGCGGCCGGGTGCCGCGGTCCTCCTGGCGGCGGTGGTCGCGGTCGCGGTGCTCGTGCGTCCGCTCATCGGCCGTTGGCTCCGCCTGCCGGTGCTGCTGCCTCTTCTTCTGGGCACCGAGCTGGCCGTGCACGCCGCCCTGCTCGCGGTCGCCACGGGCCGGGTTGCGCACCCCGGCCCGGTCGGTTGGGTCTGCTGCCCCCCGACCGCGACGACGACCACGAGCTGGTACGACGGGGTCACCGCCCGGGCCGGCCTGCTGCTCCTCGCCCTGCAGCTCCTAGTCGCCGTGCTCGCCGCCTTGTGGCTCGCCGGCCTGGAGGGCCTCGCCGGCGAGCTCGCCCGGCTCGCCGCCGCCGGTGCCGCCACGGTGGCCGCGCTGGCCCTTGGCGCCCTGGTCGCCGGGCTGCTCGGGGCCGCCACTGCGCTGACTGCCGAGCCCCCCGCGGCCCCGGCCGCTGCCCGGCGCCGGGGCGAGGACGCGCACCGGCCACACCTCGCGGAGCGCGCGCTGGGCCGCCCCCGACGCGGCCCGCCTGTGTCGCGTCCGTCGCGCCTGCCCCGCCCACTGTCCGCCCCCGTGCGGCACGCTCCCGCCCTGGTCCCGGCCTAGCCGGCTCCGGCCGGGGCGCCTGCCGCCCCGTCCCCAGGAGCCTTCCGTGTCCGTCGTCCAACCGGCGCCAGCAGTCCAGCACCCCGATGCGCCGCCGGCCCGCCGGGCCGTCGGTGTCCTCGGCGTGGTGGCCCGCCTCGTCACCGCGGCGGTCTTCGCCGCCGCGGGGCTGGCCAAGGCCGGTGACCCCGCCGGGACGGTCCGGGCGGTCCGGGCCTACCGCCTGCTGCCCGAGGCCGTCGTTCCGGCATTCGCCCATGCGCTGCCCTGGGTGGAGCTCGCGGTGGCCGCGCTGCTGCTGGCCGGTCTTGCCACCCGCGCGGTCGCCGGGCTCGCGGCGCTGCTGCTCGCCGCCTTCGTCGCCGCGGTGGCGTCGGCCGGCGCGCGCGGCCTGCGGATCGACTGCGGCTGCTTCGGCGGCGGCGGCTCGGTCGCGCAGACCCACTACCTCACCGAGATCGCCCGCGATCTCGTGCTGCTCGCGGTCGCCCTGGTGGCCGCCGCCGTTCGCCCGCGCCTCGCCCTCGACACCCTGCTCGCCACCGACCGGGAGACCCCATGACCAGCACCAGCACCCGTCCGCGCGCCGCCGCCGCCCGCGCGGAGCAGCAGCGCCGGCGCGCCCGCACCAGGCGCCGCCTCGTCCTCGGTGCCGCCGCCCTGGTGGTGGCGATCGCCGCCGGCGTCGGCATCACCCTGGGATCGGGCTCCGGCTCGGGTGGCAGCACCACCGCCGCTGTCGCCCTCCCCCCCGGCGTCACCCCGCAGGGCGGCGTCGTCGTCGGCAGCGCGGCGGCGCCGGTCCACCTGGTCGCCTACGAGGACCCGCAGTGCCCCGTCTGCGGGAGGTTCGAGGCGACCAACGGCCCGGCGCTGCGGGCCGCGGTCGCGGCCGGGAAGGTCACTGTGGAGTACCGGATGCGGTCCTTCCTCGGCACCGAGTCGGTCCGGGCGGACAACGCGCTGGCCGCGGCGCAGGCCGGGGGGCGCTTCGAGCAGCTGCGCGAGGCGATCTACGCCCACCAGCCGCCGGAGCGGACCGGCGGATTCACCACGGCGGACCTGCTCGCCCTCGGCCGTGGGGTGGGGCTGACCGACGCGGCGTACGTGCAGGCCGTGCAGTCCATGCGCTACGCCGCTTTCGTCGCCGCGACGGACGACCGGGCCAGCAAGGACGGCAACGTCGGCACCCCGCAGCTGCTGCGCGACGGCAGGCCGCTCAGCGACACGCAGGTCTTCGACCCGGCGGCGTTCGCGGCCGCCATCGCCGCCTGACGCACCCGACGCAGCGACCCCGTCGCCCGGGCGGGCGGCGGGGTCGCCAGACGTGAGGGGTGGGCAGCCTACTTGCCGGCGGCGGCGGCCTTGAGCTTGGTGCCGGCGGTCACCTTCGCCGCCTTGGACGCCGGGATGTCGATGCTCTCGCCGGTCGAGGGGTTGCGTCCCTGGCGCGCCGCGCGGGTCGTCTGCTCAAAGGCGAGGAAGCCGGCGATCGTCAGCTTGTCCTCGCCCTTGGCGACGACGTCGAACACGACGTCCTGGAAGGCGGCGAGCACCCGGTCGGCGTCGTTGGCCGACACGCCGGCCTTCTCGGCGACGGCGCCGACAAGCTCCTTGCGGTTCACAGGTCCTCCTACGGGTGCCACCGACCGTCGGTGGCGCTGAGGGCAGGCTAGCGGCACCTGGCTGCTGCGCCTGCCAGCCACGCGGCCTTCCGTCGGCCACCGCCGCTGGTTGTGGGGCGCATCGCCCCACAACCAGCGGCGCAGGTGCCTCAGGCCAGCGCCCGGGTGTAGGCCGCGAGGGTCCCGGCGGCGCAGGCTTCCCACGTGTACGCCGAAGCCCAGGCGCGTCGCTCCGAGGCCGTGGTGGGGCCGGCGTCGGCCAGGGTCGCGCGCAGGGCGGCAGCGAGCGCGTCCGCGTCTCCCACCGGGGCGTAGCGGGCGTGCGCGCCGAGGACCTCGCGGCAGACCGCGATGTCGCTGGTGACCACGGGAACGCCGGCGGTCATCGCCTCCAGCGGCGGCAGACCGAAACCCTCGTAGCGGGAGGGGTAGGCCAGGCAGGCGGCCCCGGCGACCAGGGAGCGCAGGGATTCCTCCGGCTGGTAGCCCAGCTGCAGGACCCGCCCCGGCGCGAGGCCGGTCCGGTCCAGCGCGGGGCCCCACCCGGGCGGCCCGACCAGCGCGAGCGGCGGCGCGTCGGGCAGCTGCCGGAGCGCGCCGAGCAGGGTGTCCAGCCCCTTGCGCGGTTCCGTGCTCCCCACCGCCAGCAGGTAGGTCGACGGCAGCCCCAGCCTCCGCCGTAGGTCGTCGTCCGGTGGCTCGGCTGTGCTCCAGCCGGCATCGACCCCGAGCGGCACCACGGCCAGCCGGTCCGCCGGCACGGCGTAGGCCTCGGCCACCTCGTCGGCGATCGCCTGCGCGGCCGTGATTACCACGTCGGCCCGACGCAGGCCCCGCGGGACGAGCGTGCGCAGCCGGTGCGTCGGCCCCTGCACCGTGTCGGGCAGGTGCAGGTAGCTCAGGTCGAAGACGGTCAGCGCCCCGCGCGCCCGGTGCAGGGGTGGGAGCACGTAGTTGGTGCCGTGGAACAGGTCCACCCGTCCGCACAGCAGCTCGACGGGGGGGGTGTCCAGCCGCATCCACAGCTGCTGCAGCAGGTTGGCGGGCACCGGCCGGGAGCGCACCCCGGTCCGCGCCGGCACCACGCCCGGCAGCCGGTCGCGGCCGCGCAGGGAAAAGGCGGTGGCGACGGTCCGCACGTCGTCCCGTCCGGCCAGTGCCGCCAGCAGGGAGGAGGCGTAGCGGCCGATGCCGGTGCGGGCACCGAGCAGGGGGGTCGCGTCGAGGCCGACGACCGGGCCGCCGGCCGCTGCCGTCAGGGCCACCGCGTCATCAGGGCCACCGCGTCATCAGGGCCACCGCGTCATCAGGGCAACAGGTCGTGGCTGGCCACGATGGCGGCCCAGCGCTTGCGGAAGGCCTCCGTGTCGTAGGCCGCGGCCCGCTCCACCGCGTTCGCGGCCAGCCGGGCCCGCAGGCCCTCGTCGGCGGCCACGGCGACGGTGCGGTCCATCAGCTCCTCCACCGTGGACCAGCGGAAGCCGTCGACGCCCTCCCGCACGATCTCCTTCTGGCCGGCCCGGTCGATGACGATCGGCACGCAGCCCCCGGCCATCCCCTCCACCGTGGTCATGCCGAAGTGCTCGGCGGTCCAGGGCGCCGACTCCTCGTCGGTGTGCAGCCCCGTCGCGGACCAGCAGATCGACGCCGTGGACAGGGCCAGCTCGACCTCGGCGCGCGGCGCGTTGGCGACCACGCGCACCGGCAGGCCGGCGGCGGCCCGGCGTACCTCCCGCAGGTAGGGCTCCTGGCTCTGCTCGCAACCGCCGAGCACCCACAGCTGCCACCCCGGCAGCCGGCGCTCCATGTGCAGCCGGCCGAAGGCCTCGACCATCTCGACCTGTCGCTTGGCGTGGCCGAGGCCGGGGGAGAAGAACCGGCCGACCGTGACGATGGCCTTCTCCCGCACCGGCGCCGGGTGCAGCCGCCCGGCGTCGATGGGGGGGTAGAGCACGTCGCTGCCGTGACCGTCCCACAGCCGCTCGATCCAGCCCGCGGTGTAGGCGGAGTTGGCGATCACCGTATCGTAGCTGGCCAGCCACCCGTGGTCGGGCACCCCCCGCAGCAGCCAGGGGAAGCGCCCGGCCGCCCGCTGCCGCGGCCCGAAGTGGGTGCCCTGCAGGTGCATCCTCGACATCGCCACGCCGAGCTGGCGCATGTCGGTGGCCGGCTGGCGGAAGCTCGGGGACAGCATCCGCAGCTCGGTGCCGGTGCCACTGGCGCCGAGGTCGACCACGTGCCGGGTCCAGCGCGGGGTCACGCCGATCTGCGCGTGGTCGCGGCCGGTCTCGTCCACCAGCCGCAGCGGCACCGGCTCGGTGACCGGCGGGTTGCGCAGGATGGCCACTTCGAAGGCCAGCCGCCGGCTCGGGCTCGCCGGCAGCGCCAGCACGGCGTCGCCGATCATCCAGACGAAGGTGCGGTTCGTGCCGCGGCGTCGGCGGGCGGTCTCCGGCGGGTACCACCCCGGGCCGTACTCGAGGTCGGCCTGGTGGCCGTAGATGTGCGGCCCGATCGTGCGCGCGACCCGCTTGCGCCAGGGGGCGAGGTCGTGGTCTGGCGGGGTGGGGAAGAAGCAGAGGTACGCCGAGCGGGCGGCCTTGCTGACCACCCGGCTCATGTAGGTGGCGTTGAGGAAGAAGTCGTAGTCGGCCGTGACGTCGCTGACGTAGTGCTCGCCCTTGTCGGGCAGCAGCCGGTACCGGCAGCCGGACAGGTCGAGGCCGAGATGCTCGCCGAGCTCGACGAGGTCGGTCTCCTCGTGGCCGAGCAGGTCGACACGTCCGGCGCCCAGTTGCTCGGCCAGCAGCTGCGCGACCATCCCGGCGTGCCGCTCGCCGCCCCCCTGGCTGCGCCAGTAGCGGTCGTAGACCGCCGCGCGCGTCACGCCGCCAGCTCCGGAATGCCATGTGGCGCAGCCGGTCCGGCCGCCTCGGCCTGCCAGGCCGCGTGCGTGACGAGCATGCTCTCCAGCTCGCGACGCGACACGGCGGCGGTGCGCCCCATGGTGCGGCGCCGTCCGAGCATGACCGGCAGCAACCGCAGGTACGACGCGATCACCCGCAGCCGGGAGAGGTGCTGGCGCAGCACCGGCCGGGTCCTCGTCGCGGCGGCGGTCCGGACGGCGCGGGCGGCGAGGCTCGCGGTGGTCACGGCGTAGCGCGGGACCTCCCGCCATGCGAACCCGGCGCTGGCGTCCTTGGTCAGCATCAGCAGCCGGTTGCGGTCGGTGTGGAAGACGAACAGCGGCGACCACTCGCCGCTGCTGGCGCTGTGGTGGTGGCGCAGCACGGCGTCGGGGGCGTAGCGGATGCGCCAGCCGAGCGCCCGGATCCGCCACGACAGGTCGGTGTCCTCGTAGTAGAGGAAGAAGTTGTCGTCGAACCAGCCCACCGCGTGACCGACCTCGCTGCGCACCGCCATGCCGTTGCCGCAGCCGCTGAAAAGGTCGACCGGCGCGTCGAAGCGGCCGTCGTCGACGGCCTGGTAGCCGCGGTCCGCGCCGTAGCCGTTGGTCAGGACCACGCCGCCGGCGTTGTTGACGACGTCCAGCCGTTGCGCCGACGCCGGCACGGTGAACGTCGAGGTGCCTGGCGTGTCCGCCGGTGCTGCGAGCACCGCCTGGCCACCGTCCCAGGACAGCGTCACCGGCTTGGCGGACTCCGCCGCCCAGTGCCAGCTGACCTCGACGTCGCCCACGGGCGGCACGGGGAGGAGCAGCTCGCCCTCGGGGCGGGTCCACCAGTAGGCCCCACCCGCTTCACCTTCGCGGCCGTAGGTCAGCCGCTCCCACAGCACGTGCGGCGCGACATCCGCGCCGTCGACCTGGACCGCGTGCACCCGCACCCCGAGCTCGCGAGCGTCGTGCGCCCCCGGCGTGAACCCGGCGGTCCGCAGCCGCAACCGGACGAACCGGGGCAGGAAGACGACCTTGCCGCTGGTGACCGCGATCCGGTCGCCGTCGGGCCCGTCGAAGGGCGCGAGCAGCAGCCGCAGCCAGTCCGGCTCGGGGACGGCGTCGTTGTTCACCAGCACGGCGTACGGCGTGCTCACCTGGCGGAGCGCGGTGTTGTTGCCCCCGGCGAAGCCGCGGTTGTCCGGGTTCGCGAGCACCCGCACGCCGGGGTGGTCTCGGGCGAGCAGCTCCAGACTCCCGTCGCTGGAGGCGTTGTCGACCACCCACACCTGGTAGCTGCCGGGACCCAGATCCTGCCCGGCGAGGGCGCGCAGGCAGGGGCCGAGGAGGTGGGCGCCGTTGTAGTTCACGACGACCACCGTGGCCAGACGGGTCACGCGGGGACGCCCGGTCGGGCGTCGGCCCGACTCGTGTAGGCCACGTCGAGCAGTCCGGCAGGGTGCGGGCCGATCACGGTGAACAGCTCCTCGAACCGGCGGGCCGACAAGATGATGCCCGTCTCCGGGTCCGACAGGCTCACCGCCAGGACGAGGGCGGCGCTGACAGCCGGCGCGCTGGGCACCTCGAAATCGACCTGCCACCGGCCCTCGACGGGGGGGATGCTGCCGCTGCCCTCGCTCCGCATCACCCACACCGGGATGTCCCCGGCGCCCATCACCACGACGGTCACGTCGGCGCCGGCCTCGGTGGGCGCGCTGCCGTCGAGCACGACGTCGACCCGCACGTGCAGGGGTTCGCCCGAGAAGAAGCCGGTCTTGGGCTCGCCGTCGGGTGCTCCGGAGACGACGGCGCCGTCGATGGTGAAGCCGGTGGTGGCAGGCGGCGGCTCGGCCGCCCCGGCCGCGAGCAGGTCCGGCAGGGCAGGCAGGGCCGGGCTGTCGTCGGCGAGGGGGGGGAGGGGCGCCGTCGACAGGGTGGCGTCGGGCTCGTCGACGGAGGGCCTGGTGGTGCCCAGCAGACCGCGCAGCAGCGCCACCGCCTGTACGGGGTCGCCGTCATGCTGGCTCTGCCCGTGGTCCAGCACGATCACCCTCGTGCACAGCTCGGCGATCTGGTCCAGACCGTGGCTGACCACCAGGATGGTCTTCCCGGCGCGCTGGAAGTCCCCGATCTTGGCGATGCACTTTTCCTGGAACGCCTCGTCGCCGACGGCCAGGACCTCGTCGATGAGCAGGATGTCGGGGTCGACGTGGACGGCGACGGCGAACCCGAGCTTCACGTACATCCCGGAGCTGTAGACCTTCACCGGGTCGTCGATCCGGGAACCGAGCTCGCTGAAAGCCACGATGTCGTCGAACAGCTCGTCGGTCTGGCTGCGGGACAGGCCGAGCAGTGAGGCGTTGAGATAGATGTTGTCGCGCCCGGACAGCTCGCCGGCGAAGCCCGCGCCCAGCTCGAGCAGGCTGGAGATCCGGCCGAGGGTGTGCACCGCGCCGGTGGTGGGCTGCAGGATGCCGGCCAGCAGCTTCAGCAGCGTGGACTTGCCCGAGCCGTTGTGGCCGATCAGGCCCACCGTCTCGCCCTGGGCGATCTGGACGGAGATGTCGCGCAACGCCCAGAAATCACCGTGCACGACGCGCCGCTGGCGGCGCACGAGGCGCTCCTTCAGCGAGGTGGGGCGCTGGCGGTGGGTGGTGAACCGCTTGCTGACGTCGTAGGCGCTGATGACCGGCGCGCCGGCCACGGCTAGAGCTCCTCGGCGAAGTCTGCCTGGCGCTTGCGGAACATCCGCACTCCCAGCCAGAGCAGCACCAGGCTGATGGCCATGCAGACGGCCCACTGCTCGATGTACCACAGCCACGCGGAGGCGGGCAGCACAGGCGCTGGCGACCCGATCGTGGTGGCCCTGGGGTCGACAGCGAAGGCCCGGTGCAGCAGCGCGACCGCGGTGGCCATCGGGTCGGCGAAGAACAGCCGGACGTAGACGGCGTTGCGCGGGATGGCGACGGGGCCCCGGACGGCGGTGGTGACAAGACCGGACGCGTAGATGGTGGCGGTCGCCCAGAACCAGGCGAACAGCAGCAGCTCCAGCAGGTGGCCGATGTCGCGGTAGCGCACGTTCAAGGCGGAGACGAACAGGGCCAGGGCGGTGGAGAAGGTCAGGGTCAGCACGACACCCGGCACGAGCACGAGCGTGTGGAGTCCGAGCGAGTGCGGCGAGAGCACCAGGACCACGACGAGGAAGACCATCATCTGCAGCACGTAGTGCACCAGCGCGAAGCCGACCGAGGACAGCGGCAGCACGAGCAGGGGGAACCGGACCTTCTTCACCAGCCCGCCGTTGGCCACCACGCTGGTGGTCGCCCCACCCACCGAGCCGCTGAAAAGGTTCCACAGCAGCAGCCCGGCCATGAGATAGACCGGGAAGTCGGGGATGCCGCTCTTGAGCACGACATCGAAAACCAGGACGTAGACGGCGAGCAGGAACAGCGGATTGATCAGCGACCAGACGAAACCGAGTGCGCTGTTCTGGTACTTGAGCTTGAGGTCCTTGCGGACCATCCCCGAGAGCAGCTCCCAGCGGACCTTGGTCTGGGTACGGCGACGGGCCTCGAGCTCCGCCGCCTGCTCCGCGGTCACCCCAGCAGGGGCAGGAACCCCGTCGGGGCGGGTGAGCGTGCTGGCTGCCACGGGCGGAGTCTAGACGTCGGACCCGACACTCCCGGCAGCGTCCGGCACCGGCTCGCCGCGGCGCCGGCGTCGGACGCGGGGGACCGCGCCGGCGACCGCGAGGCCCACCAGGGTGAGCCCGGCGAGGCCGAGGCCGAGCTGCAGCCGCCGGTCGACGTAGGTCCAGACCACTGTGTGCTGCCCCTTGTCCAGCACGACGCCCTTGAAGGCCGAGTCCACGGCGTAGGAGGTGGCGGCCTTGCCGTCGACCCTCACGTGCCACTGCGGGTAGTACGGGTCGGACAGCAGGAGCAGTCCGCGGCTGCCCATCGTGACGGTGGTCGAGACGCGGCTGCCCGAGGCGTCCACCTGCGCCGGCGCCGGCACCTCGGTCGTGGCCGGCGCGGGATCCACGGCGACCGGAGTCTCGGTGAACGCGCGGGTCAGCCAGGGGTAGCCGTCGGGCGTGTGCATCAGGTCGAGCCGGTCCTGGCGGGTCGGGGCGGCCTGCAGGTCGTGGAAGACGTGGAAGAGCGGCTGTGGGGCGCGGTGCCAGAGCTGGACGTAGGCCTCGGTCAGCGCCGGGGTGAACCCGTGGTCGGCCAGCACCTGCTGCTCGGCCGGGACGATGGCGACGTTGGTGACCACCCAGTCCAGGGCCTGCAGGTCCAGCGCCGGCCAGCGCCACTGCCGGATCACCTCGGGCAGCGTCGTGCCGTCGGGGAGCGGGCTGCTGCCCGGCAGGTAGCTGGCCCCGATGTTGCCGCCGAGCCCGGTCGCGTTGTCGAAGAAGTCCTTGTAGCGGCCGGTCGGCTCCAGGCCGTTGTCGCGGCCGTTGAGCGCCTGGGCACCCACCGCGACGGAGTTGTTCGGCCGCAGGTCGAGCTTGCCCTGCTCCCCCTGCGCGTAGTAGTCGCGGTCGCGCTGCGCGGTGACGCCCGCCGGCACGGCGATGGTGGACTTCTGGCTGCCGACGGCGTTGCCGGCGATGCTCACGTAGCGGCCCCCGCTGGCGGCGACGAGCCGGGCGATCGGCCCGTAGTCGTCATAGAGCGCGTTGGGCGCCGTCTGCCGGTATTCCGCCTTGGGCCTGGCGTCGTGCAGCTCGGTCACCGACGCGACGATGAGCACCAGGGCGAGCAGGAAGCGGGGCAGCTGGCGGACCTGGGCGAGGGCATAGACCGCCGCCGTCACCGCCGCGATCACCACCCACCAGTGGGTGTTGCGGCCGTCGTGGGCGAAGCCACCCATCAACAGGCAGAAGGCGAGCACGCCAGCGACGGCTACGGCGGTCAGCCCGGCCCGCATCGCCCGTGAGCGCAGGGTCACCCGCTCGAGCAGGGTGTCGAGGCCGAGCGCGCCGCCGGCACATAGGGCGAAGCACACCAGCAGCAGCCACCGGGACGGCACGCGGAACTGGTGGATCAGGCTGATGTGGTCGTAGAACAGGTTGTAGAGCTGCGGGTGGTGGCTGCGGTTGCCCAGGGCCATGGTCAGGCCGAAGGCCAGCGCGAGCCCGAGGTAGGCGCGCAGCCACACCCGACCCCGGCCGGCGGCGAGGTAGAGCGCGAACAGGGCGAGCGCGACGATGCCGGCGTAACCGCCGTCCTCCCCGATCAGCCGGGCCGGGTTGCCCGAGTCGGTGCCGTAGTCGGGCAGCAGGGTCGTGAAGGCCTGCTGCACCGGCAACGGGTGGTTCTCGTTGAAGGTCCCGTTGCGGAAGCCCTGGCCTTTGAGCAGCAGCGCCGGCAGCAGCGCCCAGCCGAAGAGCAGCACGAAGCCGACCAGGCCGCCGCCGTAGCGGATCGCGCCGTGGAGCAGCCGGCGGGGGATCTCACGGCCGGGGCCGGCGCCGAGGACCCAGACGGCGGCGTAGAGCCCCGAGGCGGCGATGGAGTAGACCCACTCCTCCGGGTGCCCGGCGAGGAACTGCAGGCCGATCGCCACGCTGAGCAGCACGACGTGGCGCAACCGCCCGCGCTCCAGCGCCAGCTGGGTGCCGAGGAAGACCCACGGCGTCCAGACCAGCACGTGCAGCTGGTCGCCGAGGGTGACGTGGCCGAGGATCTGGCTGGACAGCCCCCAGGCGAGCCCGCCGAAGACCGCCGCGAGGGCCCCGCTGCGCAGCGCCAGCCGCAGGTAGAGCCACATGCCGAGCACCGCGAGGGCGATGTGCAGGCCGATGACGACGTCCATGGCGGTGGAGGTCTTGGTGATCAGGAAGGGCAGGCTGCCGGGATAGAGCGCCTCGTGCTGGGTGTTCGCCGCGTAGGGCTCGCCGGTGAACTGGCTGCGCTGCCAGGCCGGGAAGATGCCGTCCTTGAGCAGCCGGGCGAGGCCGTGCCGGTCCGGGCCCATCGCCTGGACCATCAGGTCGTCGTAGATGGCATTGCTACCGGTCTGCAGCGCCGGCACCTGCCAGACCGCCGCCACGATGCCGAGGGCGAAGACGCCGGCGCCCTCCAGCCACAGCCGCAGCGGGCGGGGCAGCCGACGGGGCCGGGGGAGCCGCCGGGCCGGCCGCCGGCCGACTCGGACGGAGGTCGGGTCGAGCTCGGCCGCCGTCACGGGAGCGCAGCCTACGGACGTCGACGCCGCGGTCCCCCACTCCTGTGCCGGGCCGTTGCTCAGGCGGTCCAGGTGTCTGCAGTGCCGACCGGACGGGCTGGTACGCCGGCGACGACGCTGCGCGGCGCGACGTCGGTGGTGACCACCGCGCCGGCGGCGACCACGGCGCCGTCGCCGATGGTCACGCCCTTGAGCACGGTGGCGCCGGTCCCGACCCAGACCCGGTCGCCGATCACGACCGGGGCCGTGGCCGGCCGCTCGACCCCGTCCACGGTGATCGCGTGGAAGTCGTTGTCCGTGATCTGCACGTCCCAGCTGATGGTGCACTCGCGCCCGATGGTCACCGCTTCCGCGCAGAGGATCTTCGTCAGGCCGTTGACGTTGGTCCCGTGCCCGACCCGCAGGGCCCCGCCGTCGACCACGATCCGCACGCCGCGCTGCAGGGAGACCAGGCCGTAGACGTCGAGCGACGCGCCTTCGCGCACCCGCAGCACCGACACGTCGTGCCGCGAGGTCAGCCCGAACGGCGCCATCCCGATGCGCAGGGCGGACGCCCGGCCGTGCACCAGCACCCGGTCGGCGCCCTCCAGCACGGTGGGCGCACCGATCCAGATCTGCCGCCGTCCCAGCAGCCGATGCCGCACCACCCCGGCATAAAAGGCCGCGGGGGAGGTCTCGCGGGCACCGGCGAGGGAGTGCACCAGCTTCTGGTAATCGCGGAAGTCCTGCCAGCCCCGCGACCCGCGCACCCCGGCAACCGCGGCAACGGCGGCGGCGGCCCGGCGCGCGACGGCGGGGGGAGCAGGGGCGGTCGCCATGGCCCGCGACGGTAGCCTTTGGCTCCGTGACCACCGCGCCGCCGTCATCCCGCACCTCCGCCGCGGCGACCCCGCGGACGGCCCGGCGCAAGGCCGGGAGCGTGGAGATCGAGGTCGCTGCCGCGCTGGAGCAGCAGCAGCTCGACGGCGAGGGCGCGCCGTACGTCACGGTCGTGCTGCCCTGCTTCAACGAGCAGGACCACGTGCTGACCGAGCTGGAGCGCATCAGCGCGGCCCTGGACGCCAGCGGGTACACCTACGAGCTGGTCTGCTACGACGACAAGAGCACCGACGGCACGCTCGCGGTGCTGCGCGAGGCGGAGCGGCGCTTCCCCAAGATGCGGGTGGTGGCCTTCCACCGCAACCAGGGCTCGGGGACGATCCGCCGGATCGGCACCCGGGACGCGCGCGGGACCGTCGTCTGCTGGACCGACGCGGACATGACCTATCCCAACGAGCGGATCCCCGAACTCGTGCGGATGCTCGATGCCGACGAGACCATCGACCAGGTCGTCGGCGCGCGGACGACCGAGGAGGGGTCATACAAGTTCCTCCGGGTGCCGGCGAAGTGGACCATCCGCCAGATCGCCCAGATCCTCACCGGCGTCAAGATCCCGGACCTCAACTCCGGCCTGCGGGCCTTCCGCCGGGACGTCTCGTTGCCCTACCTGCGGCTGCTGCCCGCCGGCTTCTCCTGCGTGACGACGCTGACCGTGAGCTTCCTGTCCAACCAGCACGAGATCGTCTACGTGCCGATCGACTACGCCAAGCGGGCCGGCAAGTCGAAGTTCAAGTTCGTCCGCGACGCCTACCGCTACATCCTGCAGGTGCTGCGGATGGTCATGTACTTCAACCCGATCAAGGTGCTGATGCCGATCGCGCTGACGCTGTTGGTCATCGGCTTCGGCAAGACGGTCTACGACGTCGTGGCCCACCCCGTGCGAATCGCGATCAACACGCTGCTGCTGCTGGTGAGCGGCCTGATCATCGCCGCCGTGGCCCTGCTCGCCGACCTGGTGGTGCGCTCCCGCCCCGATGTGTGACCAGGACCGTCGCGGAGCGCTCCTGCCGGATCCGTGATCACCGGTGGTCCTGCGGTCGAGCCCGCCGTCCTCTCGGACCACCGGTGATCTTGCTCGACCTGGCCCCAAGGTCACCGGCGGTCCTACGGTCGAGCCCGCTGCCGTCTCGGGCCACCGGTGACCTTGCTGCCGGGGCAACCCACTCGACGTGCCGCTGCCGTCGCGCAGCGCTGTCCATGTGCTTCACTGAAGCACATGGAGCAACGGGGGGTGCGGGACCTCAAGGTCAACGCCAGCGCGGTGCTAGCGCTGGTCAAGCGCGGCGAGACCGTGGAGATCACCCAGCGCGGCGTGCCCGTGGCCCGGCTCGTCCCCGTGCCGGCGACGCCGGACACCCGTTCGCTGCTGCAGCGCGACATCGACGAGGGACGCGTGACGGCCGCCCAGTACGACTTCGCGGACTGGGTTCCGCTCGACATCCCGCGACCGCCAGGAACGCCGACGCTGACGGAGATACTGCTGCTGCAGCGCGCCGACGAGCGGTGATCTACCTCGACAGCTCTGCCCTTCTCACGCTGCTGCTGCCCGAGGCGCAGACGTCGGCGCTCACCTCGTTCGTCGATCCCTACGGCCCCGAGGGCCGGGCGAGCAGCGAGCTGGCCCTCGTCGAGGTGGCGCGGGCGGTGCGGACGGCGGCCGTGCTGGGCCGGCTGCCGGAGGGGGAACTCTCCGGCACTCTTGCCCGGGCCGACGTCCTGGTGCGCAGCATGGAGCTCCTGCCGGTTGACCCTCAGGTGCTCCGCGACGCGGCGTGCATCCCGTCACCTCACCTGCGCAGCCTGGGCGCCGTGCATGTGGCCAGCGCCGCCCGCTACCGCGACGAGCTGCAGTCATTGGTGACCTACGACGACCGGATGCTGGCCGCCGCCGCTGCCGAGCGCCTGCCGACCGCGAGCCCGGCGTGAGGGTTGCGCTCGTGGGCCCGACCCACCCCTACAAAGGGGGGATCGCGCAGCACACCACCGAGCTGGCGCACCGGCTGGTCGCGGCCGGCGTGGGCGTCGAGGTCTGGTCGTGGCGTCGGCAATACCCGGCCCGGCTCTATCCCGGCGAGCAGCGGGTGCCCGGCAGCCGGCCGGAATCGCCGCCCTTCCCCGCGACGACCGAGCCGCTGTCGTGGGACCGCCCGGTCGGCTGGTTCGCCGCGGGACGGCGGGCCCGTCGGGAAGGCCTGGACGCGGTGCTGCTGACGTGGACCACGCCGGTGCAGGCCCCGGCCTATGCCGCCCTGCTCGCGGCCTACCTGCGCCGCGGCGCCGAGACCCGCGCGATCGGGGTGTGCCACAACGTGCTGCCGCACGAGGGGAGCCGCGCCGACCGACCGCTGGCCCGGTCGGTGCTGGGGCGCTGCGCGGGCCTGCTCGTGCACTCCGCGTCGGAGGCCGAGCAGGCGCGCGAGCTGGCCCCCCGCGCGCGGGTGGGCATCGCGGCGCTGCCTCCGCCCGCGCTGCCCACCGGCAGCGGGGCCGCCTGGGACGGCCCGACCCGCTCGCTGCTGTTCTTCGGGCTCGTCCGCCCCTACAAGGGCCTTGACGTGCTGCTGAAGGCGCTCGCGCATCCGGACGCCCCGCGAGACCTGCGGCTGGTGGTCGCCGGGGAGTTCTGGACGCCGGTGGCGCAGATGCGGGCGCAGGTCGCCTCGCTGGGGCTGCAGGACTGGGTCGACCTGCGCCCGGGCTATGTCGCGGTCGGCGACGTCGCCGGCCTGTTCGCCGCGGCCGATGCCGTGGTGCTGCCCTACCGCGCCGGCACCTCCTCGATCGTCCCCGACCTGGCCCACCGCCACGGCGTGCCGGTGGTGGTGACCAGCGTCGGCACGCTGGCCGACACGGTGCGCGACGGGGTGGACGGGCTGGTGGTCGCGCCCGAGGACCCGGCGGCCCTGGCGGGTGCCCTGCGGCGGCTCTATACCGGGGCCGAGCTCGCCCGGCTGCGCGCCGGTGTCGACCCGCCGGACCGGGACGCCCTGTGGGGCGACTATGTCGAGGTGCTCCTGGACCTGCTCGCCGCGCCGCCCCTCGCCCGGCGGCGGTGACCCGGTGAACCGCGCCAGGGCGTTCGCCCTGCTCCGGGTCGCGGTGGTGCTGCTCGTGCTCGTGCTGGCCGCGGTGGCGCTGTCGTCGCAGTGGCGCACGGTGGGACCGCAACTGCGCCGGCTCTCCGCCGGCAACGTCGTGCTGGCACTGCTCGCCGGCTGCGCGGCCATCGGGTGTGCCGTGCCCTCCTGGCGGGCACTGCTCGCCGAGGTGGAGCCGGGCGTTGACCTGCCCTGGCGACCGGCGACCCGGGTCTTCCTGCTCGGCCAGCTCGGGAAGTTCGTCCCCGGGTCGGTCTGGGTCGTCGTCGCCCAGACCGAGCTCGGCCGGCGCCACGGCGTGCCCCGGCGGGCGACCGCCACCGCCGGCCTGCTGGCCATGGGGGTCTCGCTGGCGACAGCCGTTGTGGCCGCCGCGGCCTTCCTCCCGCTGGCGAGCACCGACCTGCGGCACCGTTTCTGGTGGCTCTCCCTCGTCGCGGTGGCCGCGCTCGCCGCGCTGGCCCCCCCGGTGCTGACGCCGGTGGTCGCCTGGGCCCTGCGGCTGCTGCGCCGCGAGCCGCTCGCCGCTTCGCTGTCCTGGGGCGGTGTCGGCCGCGCGGTCGCCTGGTCGCTCGCCGGCTGGCTGCTGTACGGCGTGCACACCCTCGTGCTCGTCCGGGCCCTCGGGGCCGCCGGCGACGGGCTGGCTGCCCGCTCCGTCGGCGGCTTCGCCCTCGCCTTCGCCGTCGGTTTCGTCGTGGTGATCGCCCCCGCGGGCGCCGGCGTGCGGGAGCCGCTGCTCGTGCTGGTCTTCGACGGCGTGCTCCCGAGCGGCGGGGCGATCGCCTTCGCTGCGGTGTCGCGGCTGCTGCTCACGGTGGCCGACCTCCTCGGTGGTGGGGTGAGCGCCATCCTCGGGCGAGGGTCCGACAAGACCGGTGCGACGCCGTCCACAGGGCCGGGCGCGTCCCGGCCGTCGTCCACAGATCCGGTCGGCGGGGTGGCCGCGGGCCGCGTCTGACGGGACGGTCACCGGGACCTGGTCACCCCGACCCGGCCACCCCGACCTGGAGGCCCCGTGTCCCGGATCCGCTCCGCCCGACGCCCACCCCGACGCCCGCGCCGACCACTCGCGCGCTGCACACCGTGCGCCCTGCCGCTCCTGCTCGTCCCCCTGCTGCTGCCCCTGCTCGCCGCGCCGCCAGCCGCGGCGGCGACCGGCGCGGCCCATCGCCGCGGCAGCCACGCCGTCTGCACGCGCCCGCACCGGGGCTTCGCCCACTGTGACGCGGTCCTGGCCACCGACGGGGTCCGTCCGCTGGTGAGCTCGACCCCCGCCGGGCTGACGTCGTCCGACGTGCAGGGGGCCTACGGGCTGCCGGCCGACGGCGGCGCCGGCCGGACGGTCGCCATCGTCGATGCCTACGACGACCCCGCCGCCGCTGCCGACCTGGCCGTGTACCGGGCGACCTCCGGGCTCCCGCCCTGCGGCACCGGTGACGGCTGCCTGCGGGTGGTGGGCGGCGACGGGACCAGCCGGTTGCCGATCCCCAACGTCGGCTGGGCCGAGGAGGAGAGCCTCGACCTCGACGCCGTGTCGGCGGCCTGCCCGGCCTGCCGGCTGCTGCTCGTCGAGGCCAGGGGCAGCAGCATCGCCGACCTGCTGGCCGCCGAGCGCACCGCCCTCGCCGCGCCCGGCGTGGTCGCGGTGAGCAACAGCTGGGGCGGTGGTGAGCCGGCCGGTGCGGCCACCGAGACTGCGTTCCGCTCGGCCACGGTGGAGGTCACGGCGAGCTCGGGCGACTCCGGCTACGGCGTGGAATTCCCCGCGTCCTCGGCCGACGTGCTCGCCGTGGGTGGCACGTCGCTCACCGTGGGACCGGACCACCGACGCGTGCGGGAGACCGCCTGGTCGCTGGCCGGCAGTGGCTGTTCGGCCTCGGTCCCCAAGCCCGGCTGGCAGCGCGACCGCTCCTGCACCCGCCGCTCGGTCGCCGACGTCGCTGCCGACGCCGACCCGGCGACCGGGCTGGCGGTCTACGACAGCTACGGCCTCGCGGGTGGCGGCGGCTGGCTCGTCGTGGGCGGCACGTCGCTGGCGGCGCCGCTGGTGGCCGCCGTGCACGCGGTGGCCGGCAGCACCGGGTCGACGGTCCGCCAGCTCTACGCCGGGGCCGCGGCTGTCCACGACATCACCACCGGCCACAACGGCAGCTGCCGGGCGCGAGCGCTCTGCACCTCCCGACCCGGTTGGGACGGTCCCACCGGTGTCGGCAGCCCGGACGGCCCCACCGGTTGGTAACCGGGGGCACCGCCGTCGGCCCCCCCTGCTCGACCCCACCCGTCACACTGGTCACAGCGGCAGGCTGCAGGAGGGGGTGCAAGCGGCCGAGGCAGCAGTGGTCGGCGCGTCGGGCGCCAGGGACGAGGAGGACGAGCGTGCGGCGCAGCGGATGGACGACGGCGCTCGCCGTGCTGGCGGGCGCTGCCTCGGTGCTGGTCGTCGTGCCGCCCCCCGCCCACGCGGTCGCCAGCCTGGTTGTCACCGGATCCGTGGTCACCGGGTCGGAGCTCGCCGTCGTCCCCGCCGACGGCGTGCTCCACCTCGAGGGCCACGGCTGGGGCCATGGCCACGGCCTGTCGCAATGGGGCGCCCAGGGCGCCGCGCTCTCGGGTCTCGGCGCGACGGCCATCCTCGACCGCAGCTACCCCGGCACCCAGCAGGTGGTCGCACCACCGCGCATGGTGCGGGCGGAGCTGTCGGCCGACGAGGGCCGCGACACGGTGGTCTGGGCCGCCGACGGGCTCGCGGTGTCCGACGCCGGCGGCGCCCCCACCACCCTCCCCACCGGCGCCGACCACCAGCGCTGGCGCGCGACCGTGGGCCCCTCGTCGTACACGCTGGAATCCTTTGACGGCAGCGGTTGGCAGGCCTACGGCGGGCAGTTGACCGGCCCGGTCGCGTTCACCGACACCGCAGCACTGGTGCGCGTCGGACTGCCGGACACGACGTCGCGGGCCTACCGCGGCAGCGTCGCCGCCGTGCGCACCGGCGCCAGCTCGCAGGTCACCGTCGACACGCTGCCGCTGGAGGACTACCTGCGCGGCGTGGTCCCGCGCGAGTCGCCGTCGTCCTGGCAGCCCGCGGCGCTGCAGGCCCAGGCGGTGGCCGCCCGGTCCTACGCCAGCTATCTCGCCGACCACGCCCCCGCCGGCCGGGCCTGGGACCTGTGCGACAGCGACGCCTGCCAGGTCTACGGCGGCGCTCGTCTCTACGCCGGGTCCGGTGAGGCTCCCCTGGAGGCACCGAGCACCGACGCGGCGGTGGCCGCCACGGCCGGGGTCGTGCGCACCTGGCAGGGGGCGGCGATCTTCGCCGAGTTCTCCTCCTCCGACGGAGGCTGGTCCGCCACCGGGTCGCAGCCCTACCTCGCGGCGGCGCCGGACCCCTACGACGCCGTCGACCCCGGCAACATCAACCACTCCTGGACCGCCACCCTGCCTGCCGTCGCCGTGCTGGCCCGCTGGCCGCAGCTCGGTCGGCTGGTCAGCGTCGAGGTCGCCTCGCGCGACGGCAACGGCGACTGGGGCGGCCGGGTGCAGGCCGTCGCGCTGCACGGCGCCGCCGCTGACGGCACCCCGACCTCGGTGTCGACCACCGGCGCGAGCCTGGCTGCCCTGCGCAGCTGGCCCGCCGTCGCCGACGGCCTCCGCTCGCCCTGGTGGCACGTGGTCGGAGCCCCGGTGCTCGCCGCGGTGGGCAGGACCGCGGCGAGCACCGCGGCTCCCCCGCGCACCGGCCTGGTGGCCGTGCGGCCGGGGGTGCTGCTCGACACCGGCCGGTCACCGCTGACGTCGACGGCGCCGCGGGCCGTGCAGGTCGCCGGTCGGGCGGGTGTCCCAGCCGGTGCGCTCGCGGCGCTCGTCACGGTCGTCACCTCGCCGGCCGCGCGGGCGGCCCGGCTCGATGCTTGGGCAGCCGGGGGCAGCCGACGGGCGGCGGTCGCGCTCAGCACGGTGGCCCGCGGCCTCCCGTCGGCTGGCACGGCGCTGGTGCCGCTCGACGTGGCCGGCGCCCTGATGCTCGCCCCGACGTCGGGCGCCGTCGGGGTGCGCCTCACCGTCACCGCCTACGCCGCTCCGGGTGCGCCTCTCGGGCTCGTCCCCGCGGCCGGCCGGACGGCGTTCACAGCCATGGTGCCCGCCGGCGCCTCGCGGGCGCTGCCGCTCCCTGCACCGCCCGCCGGCGCCACCGCGGCCCTGCTGGCGGTCACCACGTCCGCTGCCGGCCCCGCGGGTCGTGGGGCGGTGGCCCTGGGCGGCGTCGGGGTGGCACTCGTGCAGCCGGGGGCGCCGCCGGTGACCACGACGGTGCTCGTGCCGCTCGGTGGCGCCACGCCGGCGGCGACGGCGGGAGGGCTCCGCGCCCATGTCCGTGTCGACGTCGTCGGCTGGCTCGCGCCGGGCGGCGCGGCGGTCCTGCCGGCGATCCCCGACCGGGCCTTCAGCGGCACCGTCGGTGCGCGCGGGGGAGTGGTGCGCGCGGCGGCCGCTCCGGCGGCAGGGAGCGTCCTCGCGCTGGTGACCCTGGTCGCGCCGGGGACCGGGGCTGCGACCGCTCCGACGGCGACGATCTCGGCCCACGCCCTGCCACCGTCGGCGGCCGGCGCGCACCGGGTGGCGCTGTTGCCCGGCGCCCCGGTCTCCGCCCTGGTGGAGCTGCCGCTGCGCGACGGGCGCCTCGTGGTGATGCCGGCCGGCGTGGGAGGGCCGGTCGCGGTGACCGTCGTCGTGCTGGCGACCACCCCCGCCTGACCGGCCGGGGCCGGCGCAGCGGTCGCGACCCGCGGGCGGGCGTGCGAGGCTGCCGGCCGTGCGCGTCGCCGTACTGCTGGAGCAGCTGCTCGGAAGCGTCCCGGGCGGGACCGGCCGGTACTCCCGCGAGCTCGCCACCGCCCTCGCCGGCACCGCCGACGCCGGTGACGCGCTCACCGGCTGGGTCGCGGCGCACCGTCACGTCGGCGCCGCCCGCATCGCCGGCGTCGCGGGCCCCCGCCCGCTGCCGCTGCCCCGGCCAGTGCTCAACCGCCTCGCCCCGCACCGGCTGGCCCCCGGCCCCCGCGGCGCCGACGTCGTGCTGGCACCGACCGCCCTGGCGCTGCCCGGCCGCCGCGTCCCGCTGGTCGCGACCGTGCACGACACGGTGCCCTACACCGACCCGGACACGATGTCGGCGCGCAGCCGCGACTGGCACCGGGCGATGATGGCCGTGGTGCTACGCCGGGCAGCGGCGATCCTCGTGCCTACCCGGGCGGTCGCCGCCGACCTGCCCCGACGCGTCGCGGGCGTGGACCCGGCCAGGGTGCACGTGACCGGCGAGGGGGCGAGCGCGGCGGTCACCACAATGCCGCCCGACGCGCATGAGCGGGCCCGCCGGCTCGGCCTGCCCGAGCGCTACCTGCTGACCCTGTCGACGCTCGAGCCGCGCAAGGGCCTCGACGTCGCGCTCCGATCCCTCGCCAACCCCCACGACGCCGGCCTGCCGCTGCTCGTCGTCGGCCAGCCCGGCTGGGGGGGCACCGACCCGGCGGCGGCGGCCCGCGGGCTCGGACTCGCCCCCGGCCGGGTCCGCGTGCTCGGCCGGCTGGACGACGCCGACGTCGCCGTCTGCCTGGCCCGGGCGGCGGCCGTGCTGGTGCCGAGCCGGAGCGAGGGGTTCGGGCTGCCGGTGGTCGAGGCGATGGCGCTCGGCACGCCGGTGGTCATCAGCGACGCTCCGGCGCTGGTCGAGGTGGCCGGCGGGGCAGCCGAGATCGCCCCGGTGGGGGACAGCGGCGCCCTCGCCGTCGCCGTCGCGGCGGCGAGCGACCCGGCCACCCGGGCGCTCCGGGCCGCCGCCGGCCGGGAGCAGGCCTCCCGGCACACCTGGGAGGACGCCGCCCGGCGTACCTGGGAGGTTCTGCGGTCCGTCACGGGGCGCTGACGCCCGCCCGGCAGGAGTGCCCGGCGTAGGGTCGACAGCAACAGAGCAACTACCCACAGACCAGCAGGAAGGTACGGCGTGGCAGGCCCAGCGTCACCCAGCGTCCTCGTCGACGCCACCGCCGTGCCGGCCGACCGGGGTGGTGTCGGCCGCTACGTCGACGGCCTGGTGGCCGCGCTCGACCACCTGATGGCCCCCGACACGCTGTCGGTGACCTGTCAGCGGGCCGACGCGGAGCGCTACGGCCGGATCGCCCCCGGGGCACGGATCGTGCCAGGCCCGGCGGCCATCACCCATCGCCCCCAGCGGCTCGCCTGGGAGCAGACCGGCCTCCCGCTGGTCGCCAGCCAGGTCGGTGCGCAGGTGCTGCACAGCCCGCACTACACGATGCCGCTGCGCGCCGGGCGCCCCGTCGTGGTCACCCTGCACGACGCCACCTTCTTCACCGAGCCCGAGCTGCACACCCCGATGAAGGGGACGTTCTTCCGCAGCGCGACGCGGATCTCGCTCAACCGCGCCGCCCGCGCCATCGTGCCGAGCAAGGCCACCCGGGACGAGCTGGTGCGGCTGCTGGACGCCGACCCGACGCGCCTGGACGTCGCCTACCACGGCGTGGACACCGCGATCTTCCACCCGCCGTCGGAGCAGGAGAGCAGCCGGGTGCATGCGCGCCTCGGGCTCGATGGTGACTACGTCGCCTTCCTCGGCATGCTCGAGCCGCGCAAGAACGTGCCGGCGCTGGTCCGCGGCTGGGTCGAGGCCGTGCAGGACCGCCAGGACAAGCCGGCGCTCGTGTTGGCCGGCGGGTCGGGATGGGACGACGACGTGGACGCCGCGATCGCCACCGTCCCGTCCGGGCTGACCGTGGTGCGCACCGGATACCTCCGCTTCCAGGACCTCCCTGGCCTGCTCGGCGGGGCCACCGTGGTCGCCTACCCCAGCCACGGGGAGGGGTTCGGCCTGCCGGTGCTCGAGGCGATGGCCTGTGGCGCACCGGTGCTCACCACCCAGCGGCTCTCGCTGCCGGAGGTCGGCGGGGACGCCGTCGCCTACACCGAGCCCGACGCCGCGGCCATCGGCGCCTCGCTCCGGGCGCTGCTCGACGACGCTCCCCGGCGCGCCCGGCTCGGCGCCGCCGGCCTCGCGCGGGCACACGAGTTCACCTGGGCGGCGAGCGCGGAGGCCCACCTCGCCTCCTACGCCCGCGCCGCCGAGGAGTGAACGACCGCCCGCAGCTGCGGGTCGTCGTCGTCACTTTCAGCCCTGGCGAGGCGCTGGCCGCGTTCCTCGCCAGCCTGGCCACGGCCACCACCACGGCGTACGACGTCGTGCTCGCCGACAACGGGTCGGGCGACGGGAGCGTGCAGGCGGCGGTGGCCGCCGACCCGGGTCGGGTGCGGCTGCTGCCGACCGGGGGCAACCTGGGCTACGGCCGGGCGGCGAACGCGGGGTCCCGCGGCGGGGACGAGGAGTGGCTGCTGGTGGCCAACCCCGACGTGGAGTTCACCCCCGGGTCCGTCGACGTGCTGCTCGCGGCCACCGCCCGGCACCCGCTGGCGGGGGCGCTCGGGCCGGCGATCCGCACGCCGCAGGGCGACCTCTATCCCAGCGCCCGTGCCTTCCCGAGCCTGGGCCGGGGCATCGGGCACGCCGTCTTCGGCTGGTGGTGGCCTGGCAACCCGTGGACGGCGTCCTACCGCCACGAGCGCGGCGCCCCCGTCGAGGGTCCGACCGGGTGGTTGTCGGGCTCCTGTCTGTTGCTGCGGCGCAGGGCATTCGAGGCGGTCGAGGGCTTCGACCCGGCGTACTTCATGTACTTCGAGGACCTGGACCTGTGCCGCCGGCTTGCCGCGGCGGGGTGGGCCTCGGTGCACGTGCCGGCAGCGGTGGTCGCCCACACCGGCGGGCACGCGACCCGGCGCGACCCGGCCACCGCACGGGCGATGCTGGCCGCCCACCACGCCAGCGCCTACCGCTACCTGTCCGCGCAGTACCCCGCTGGCTGGCAGGCGCCGCTGCGGCTGCTGCTGCGGCTCGGGCTTGCCGCGCGCGGCCTGCTCGGCCGGCTGTCCCCGCGCGTCGGTGAGGGTGCGCAGCCCACCAGGAGTGCGGAGGTGCTGGATGAGCGAGCCGCCTGAGGACAGCCTGCCGGGCAGCGTGCGGGCGTCGAGCTTCGGCGAGCGGGCCGCGCTCTACGACCGGTTGCGACCGTCGTACCCGGCCTCGATGCTGCCCCCGCTGCTCGGGGACGCGCGGGTGGTCGCCGACGTCGGCGCCGGCACCGGGAAGCTCACCGCGCTGCTGGCAGCCGCCGGGCTGGACGTGACGGCGGTCGAGCCCGACCCGGGGATGCGCGCCGAGCTGTCCCGGCGGCTGCCATCGGTGCCGGTGCTGGCCGGCTCGGGCGAGGCGCTGCCGCTCGCGGACGCATCGGTGGACGCGGTGACCTATGCCCAGGCGTGGCACTGGGTGCGGCCCGCAGACGGCCTGCGGGAGGCCGCCAGGGTGCTGCGGCCGGGCGGGGTGCTGGCGCTGGTGTGGAACACCGACGGCGCCGGCGTCGACTGGCTGGACCGGCTCAACGAGCTGTACGGCGGGGGCCGCGCCGCGGTGGAGGAGCTGCCGGTGGCGAGCGCCGAACTGGCGGCGGCGGCCGGCTTCGGGCCGGTGGAGCAGGTCGACGTGGCGTGGGAGCAGGCGCTGCGGCCGGGCGACCTGCCCGAGCTGGCGATGACCTGGAGCGCGATCGCGACCCTGCCGGCCGCCGAGCGGGACACGGTGCTGGCGGCCATCGCCGACCTCGCGGCGACCCATCCGGACCTGGCCGGCCGCGAGACGGTGACCTCCCCGCACGTGTGCAGGGGCTTCGCGCTGCGGCGGCTGCCGCTCTAGCTGGCCGGTCCCGCCGCCCGGTCAGCGCCGGTCAGCGCAGGGAGAAGACCACCGACACGGTCACATCGACGGGCACCGAGCCGGCAGCGACCGGCACTCTCGGGGCGGCGGCGCTCGCGGTGCGGCCGCCGCCCGCGCCGTCGATGCGGTGTCCTGTGGCGTGCTGGTGGAGGCGTCGATGGTGACGACCGACCCGAGAGTGCGACCGGCGAGCGCGGCGTACTGCTGCGCCTTGGCCTGGGCGTCGCCGAAGGCCCGGGCCCTGGCGGTGCTGCCGGGGGCGGCCATGTCGTGCAGCGCCGGCGTGAGCCCCTGGACGCGTACGGCGTCGCCCGGGGACACCCCAGCGGCGGTCCCGGACCGCGTCAACCGGGACTTCACCGCAGCCGAGCCCGGGACCCGGCTGGTCGGGGACATCACCTAATGGGAGAGCCGGGGGAAGCCCCGGCGTCCTGGAGGCGGCTGGCAGGAGCCCTGAGATTTCACCGGTCCGGACAGCAGAAACTCACGTAGGTCCGTCCGGAAAAGCGTCCCCACTCCAAAGAGCCACCTTGCTGCCAGCCGACGAACGCGGTCGCTACCGATGGCACTGGAGGACAACGGCGTCTAATCTGAGCTCGCCTGCGTCGAGGGCAGCAACGAGGACGATCATGTCGGCCCGGACGCCGCGCAGTGGCTCCGGGTGACCGCCCAGCTCCAGCCTTCCCCGCTGCGGCGGCTGCGCGCGAGGTGTCGCGGCGGCCGCCGGAACCGCTGATGGTGTCGGCGGCCCGTCATGCCGGCGGGGGCGTGGTGGGGACGGAGTACGGCGGCGGCGCGAGGTGGACGCCGTACTTCGCAAGCTCGCGGAGTAGCGGAAGGTCGTTGGCAACCGGGCTTGGGCTGACGGTCCAACCCGGGTGTGCAGCCT
>JAABUP010000708.1_pt1 | contig 71632 bp, 69 predicted proteins | sample 5559201 | NCBI WGS metagenome assembly JAABUP01 (sample SAMN10711887, study PRJNA513373) | rock metagenome | isolation source: Antarctica rocks | place: Antarctica | reverse complement strand
GTTGGGTGAGGATTGATGTTATCGGAATTGATTTGATCGGTGACTGTGGGGCTGACTACATCATCTTACATGTACTGAAAAGACCGTGGAGCACAATATGTTACCTGTCAAGTCTTGCACAGCCACAGCCACACACATAGGATATGACCGTTTCTATGTACAATATGAACCTACCCAGCCTTCCCCAATAAGGTAATAATGTGTACAAGTATATATCATTATTTACAAGAGGTACCGTGTCGATCGAGACGGGTTTAGCTTGGACCCTTCTGATCAGGTACGCGCCCGGGCCCTCTACCCCGACTGACGACCGAAAAGATTCTCGCCACAATCATCCGGGAAGTACAAAGTACGAGATGTAGATCGATGCCCGAATCAGGTAAGGTAGTTTGCACACAGCCACTGTGGCAAATTATCCTCCCTTTAGCCCCCTGCACTGCACTGCACTGCGCTGCGCTGTACTTACTGCACGTTTCCGTCCGATGGAGAGACCGATAGGACGGTCGACGGTCGACGGTCGATCTTCAACGCGAGACGCGCGTCGAGCCACAGCTAAGGCTAAAGAGGCGATCGGTAGGGATTGGGTACACAATCAAATGACAATCCAGTCGGTTAATGGTCGGTAGTGGTCGGTGAGCGTTTTATAGTGGTGCGAAAAGTGTGGCGTGGCAACAGCCCAGAGCGTTACGAGTAGGTCTACAGCACAGACTTCATAGGGTGAAGGGTGCGGAGTCTGTAATCTGTAAGGGACCGATCAGTAAAGGTATTTGTGTTTCAAAATGGCAGGGGTTGTGTGATCAGGCTCTTTGGTGCGGTGATGAGGTGCGCGTGGTAAAGCGGCACGCGTGCATTTGGCGGTGTGATGTTTGGTGGTCATGTGTTCCATGTCGAGTGGATTGTTAGCGTCGTCGCATGTTCTTCCTACCTCGACCCTGACTCGCGACATGGTTGAATGATGATGATGATGATGCTCGCGAATGTCATGACTAAATCATGACGATGGCCTTGGGATTTCTATGGTGCCACGTAGCTGTGGCTTTCTCGCTGTGATGGATAGATAGGTAGGTATTGGTATCTGGAGAAACGGCGAGGGAAGAAGTACATGTGGTGTTGTGTGCGCTTGATAATTAAGCCGCCCAATGATACACACTACCGGGGTTGAATGAAGAAGGAATGTCGTGTACTTCGTGTCCATCAAATCGTTGCCCAGAGACCCGTGTATCATCCCCAGGTACAACGCCCAAGTGTGGAGAATGACTAAACAGCCTCATCGGACATTGAGAATGTCGTAGGCAACCCCGTAGCGAAAAACGGCAGTGGCCACTAGCACCCCAACTGTCCGCGTATGGAACTATGTCCCAAATGTGGTATCGTGAAGCAAAATTTCCCAGCCCCGAAAACAGACCCGAGCATGAGGGAGTGGTATCACAAGGTAGCAAGCACGCCAGTAACAGTGACCTGCTCATTGAAGAGACAAGATCGGAAAATGTCGTGACAATGTACAAAGATAGTACAAGGCGTGAAATCATCAAAAGATCAAAATCAAAGGGGTATCTCGAGATTCGAAAAGTGGAGTGACGGCTTAGAATGAGAGTTTCATCTCCAGGCTTGAAGAGGTAGCGTCTTCGACAACGCTGATGTCACCGTCTACTTGGTCGTCGGTGGCACCGGCGTCCCATTCGCGCTTGGGCAGCGTGTCCGACTTCATGTCTGAAAACTCGACTGTCATATCCTGACCTTCGGGTAATTCGCGGACGACCTCATCATCGACCAGGATCTTCAGCCCCTTGGGGTTGACACGGAGAGTCCTTGTGACTCGAGCAGGCTCGACTTCACATTTGGCGGCGATGCTGTGAACAAGATCCTTGACCGTCCTCTGCGTGAGATAGACAGCTCGGTAGTAATCATCGTCTGGGGTCTTGCCGGCCACTTTAACAAGCACGTAAAAGCATGCGACTGGCTTGAATGGCCGTTCCGGTGGAGGACGATAAGACGAATCCACGCCTAATGCCTCAATCCATCCGGTGAGACTGCCAGAGTTGTCCAAGTGCGGCTTTTGAACCCTGACCGGTTGATCAGGAGGGCTTGCCAGATGCTGAGGGTTCGAGGTTTGAAGGTCCGCAGTTGCCATTTGAGAAAAGTCATTCCAGTCATTGGACCCTTGTCGTGACGGATTGAACGGCATCGATTGCTGGAAGCTAGATCCATGAAGCTCATTCGACCGTGGATGAGAAAGAAGTGAATTCGAGCTCGAAGTAGGCGAGACTAGACACGAATTTGTTGGGGTGGTCTCCACGCTCCGTTTTTGATCCCAAGATGGTTGACGACTGATGGGTTCAATCTTAGTAAGGTCTTGAGGTTCCCCGGTGAGATGGACGGGGAAGAGATCTGGATCATCCTGATCATAACCCTTGAGATACAAGACACTGACAGGTCTCGTGGAGGTGAACATGTCTTGCATAGTGCCTAATTTGAGGTGGAGGTCTTCTTCGGCAGGAGCTCGGCATCCAGTTGAACTCTGAGAAGACATTGACCAAGTCCTCTTGTGCTTTTGGACTTTCCCAGGTCTGCCACTGCCAGAGCTTTTGGTGGCCATCGATCCGCTTCTTTTCCTCTTCCCAAAGTCTTTCATCCCCGTCTCTGCCTGCGCAATCTGCTGTTTGAGCTTGTCGATGGTCTTCTTGACATGAGCAACGTCGTTCGAAAGCTTCCTTTCCGCGCCATGATCTCTGAAGAGCTTCACTTTGCAGAAGCAGACTTCTGGGTTACCGACCGTAGGAGAGTCGGGAGAACTAGAAGAAATGATTTCGGTTTTGGCGCAAAGTCGGACTGGAATTCCTTTAACACCTTTCGAGTGACTGAAGTCGGTTGAGAGAAAATTGAAGCGGACTGCTACAGAGCAGTCGGCGGTGCCGGTCGATGCGTTGGGAGTCCAAGTGACAGAGAATCCATCGAAGGAGGCGGTTTCAAGCTCAATGCGAGGCTTCTTGGTCTCTTCATCACCACCTTGATTCGGATCCACATACTCGACTGCTTGAAGCTTTCCTCCCCGCTGATGGGCCTCGTTCGTCCCACGTCCTTCCTTCCAGAGTTGCCAACAAGCTGCAGGCCGTTGCCTTTGCTGCTCGTCCTCGAAAGATATGCGAACAAATGTCCGATATTTCACCGTTCCGGCAGCTGGTGCTGGTGAAGCCGTATCGACAATCGTCATCGAGTAGGCTTGACCTTTGTTCAAGTACGTCACCGGAATCTCATCTGCTTGTCGTATCATCGCCGTGGGCGCGTTCAAAGTAACGTGATATCGGAATCTGTGGGGAGATTGATTAGCTCAGTAGTTCTATAAATACGTTTGGAGGCAATGCTATCAATGGAGTTGCAGATTGCTGCGGAAACCATCGAGATCATTTTTGGCAGGTGGTAATGCTCACTTTCCAAGGGACTGAAGTGGTGGTGCTGCCATGCTGCCGTCGTACTTGCTCGCAGTTAACGGCATACCATGAGGCACTCCATGGATGTCACTTTCCATGCAGACGTCGCCCATTGGCGATCCATCTACTGACGCATCGATTGCCTCGTACCCCGAATCTTGGTGGACAAAGGAGCTTGGCGCGTACGCCTGTTGGGATCCGAAAGGATTCGGATTTTGGAAGTGGTGCGGTTGCAGCATTTGCTGATGGAAGGCATCCATCTCCACCGTAGATCCAGCATGAAGGCTTCCTTCCGAGGTAGGGAGAGACAACGGCGTTCCTATATGAAGCCCCATGCTTGGCGTGTGCAAATCCCCGGCTTGACTGTGGTAAAGGGTATTCGTACCACCAGGAGTCGGTGTATAATAGCCGGGAGGCTGGTTCGCGAACGAGGCGAACGCGAAAGAATTAGGGTCAAGAAGCGAAGGCGTGAATCTCCATGGTTCGATCGATCCTCTCGGTGTCGGCTCCGAATCATGATCTTTGAGCTCGTCGTGATCAACGAATTGCCTATAAATTGATCCATGCACGGTTAGCTCGTCACTGCACGATTCTCCATCTCAGCAGCGTAATGCTGGAATTCTTGCTGCGCATGTTGCGCCAGTCGCTTGTGGTGGTCTAAGCGGCCTGACCGAAACATCCAAGCCAGCCAGCTATGCATAATGGAGAGAGGTGTACCTGTGATTCATTGTTGGGTCTGTGAGGGCATCGCTCAGCGAAGCTGTGCTTGCAGACGGTGCCGGTGTTGAGGTTGCTGTACCTGGCCCCACTTCAGGAAAGGTCTGCCTGAAGGTAGCGTACAGCTCGTCGGCCGGTTTCTGTGAGTTCATCCTATCCATGCCATTTGAGTCAGCCCCGCCGCTTCGATATATTCCAATCTCTCGCGCATCACGTCCACCACCCATAGATAGGCGCGAGACAAGAACGTCGAGACTGACCGGTTGCGAAACATTGGAAACGGTCGATGAAAGACTGGTAGCTATGTCAACAACATAGAGGTGGCCGCTTGTGGCTGGAGAACCGTTGCAGGAAGGTGGTATGAATATAGGCATGCGAAGTGAGTTGTGGAGGATGCGGTGGAGGATATACCCTATGGCCTATGGGAGGAAGCGCGGTGACGGAAGATGCCAATAATGATTAGGTCTGGGTTTAATAAACACGACGCAAAGCGAAAGGAAAGTACTGTACTGTAGCGCCATTCACGACATGAGCAAGAGCAAGGGCAACGGGAGTTCCCTGCAAGACGAGGATGAAGTCGAGCCATAGCTTAGTTCAAACAGCGAGCGATCTGATACCTCACCTTACCTTACCATACCTTACCTTACCCTGCCTTCACCTGACGCCGAGCAATGGTAGCAGTCATGTGCGCCACACATGCCTTGGCGCTAGAGGATCTTGGGCCACAGCCTAATGTCGTCCAGTTACCCAATCATCTTTCACTGCTCGGACGGTCTCCCTCAGTTCGGAGTACGAAAGCCAATTTCCTGACGCTAAAGTAGCCACGACGCAAAGCCACAAATTTCGCTTTCCCGAATTGAGGCGCTTGCTCTTGCCAAAACCTTATCCGCGAAGGCGTAATCGCCCACTAAAGTTTTAGAGCCCAAAGACATGTGGCTTGACCGAGGCTTGAATCCTTGTCTTCCTGCGATTCAGCCACGTTTCGTCACCTTTACGAGTCATATTTGTACGATAGCAAAGACATGGGATCGTACCGTAGTTCAGGTCTAGGTTCTGACAATTCCCGTCACAGAGGGAGTCTCATCTACAGGCACCCATCGACTTTGTCCCAATACATGACCTTGTCCGGCAGTTTTCTCAGCGCCACATGTGCCGTTATTGCTATTTTATGTCTTTCATGCCCCTAACCCTGCGCTAAAAGTGGATCATCAAATGTCGCTTCACCACCGATGTGCCACATTTATGGTTTTCGTGCGGAGGAAGCGCCGATGAGTGTTAAGCCACACCCCAGTGGGTGATCACCGACAGGATGATTAAGTGGCAGCCGAAATGAAAGGGAGAAGCAGTTATCGCGTGGCACCCGTCCGATTCTCATTTCTCAGTCTCTTGTCGATTAATTAGCGCTCAACGAATGATGAACGTCACTACCTGTTAATGCCTGCGTCTTCCCCGAGCCAGGGATCCTTGCTGACAATCTGCTCATCTTTTGACCATTCGGTACAGGATCCCCAATGTTGACGACGCGTCCACCGGCTGGGCGCCGCGATCGACAGAAGCCACGCCGATCAGAGAAATACATTGGACCCAGCAGAATTGCCAGGTGGTCCAAACTCCCATGACCTCAGGTGATGGGCTAGCATACAATACCAAATATACATCATACGATCATGGCAAAACCGCTCACTAGCCACAATGCCATTTCGACGCGCAAGCCACTGTGGCGTAGAACTAAAGCCACACGATGTGGCTGTGCAGGCTAGCCTGAGTTCATGGAGATTTAAGAGAATAGTGTCGATCGTTACGTGGACATTATTATGACTTTATTGCTGCTTTAGAGCTTATAGACTCACCTAGGTTTCGTAGAAATGTGATAGGAGCAAGACCTGGCCTTTCGTCATGGCCCACATTGACATGCTAAAGCTCGACCTCTCAATTTCACGGTTGGACGTTGGGTTCCAGAGATAGAGGCCGCTGATCCGACAAGACCTCCTCTGTTCCAATGCCAAGCTCTTTGGTGGTGACGGACTTGTGTCCCGCCTCAAGCATGATTCCTCTACCTATTGGGTCAGGGCAAGATACCATCATCAAGATATCATATGGTCCTGATATACGACGTAGACTCCATTCAATTGATGGCTCGACTGTCGTCGGCAAAGACTTGAAGCGCCGCGGCAGGAGGCAGCGACGGCTCCCCAACAGCCAGACATTCCATGCCGTGGATCTCGTTCCGAGAGAAACCTCTAGAACTGGACAGTATGCAATTGTCAAGAAACGGAGGACTCCATGGCATACAGATAAAATGTGTACGATGGAGGAGCTTCGGATATCGCAGAGACGGCTGTGGATGAATTTCGTGCGGTCCTTTCAACTAGCGACTCCACGGCTGGAGGCACTCAAGTATGGAAACAGGAACGGAGCGGAATATCAAGAATGTTTAGATTACATTTCCCGAACGCTTATCAGGAACGCGGTAACATCAGAGAGGCCGTTCGAAAACAAGGTCTGAAGAATATCGAAGATAAGAGGAGATCGAGTCACAAGGACAGTCCGGTAACGTGGTGTGCTCCTGCAATCTATAATAGCTACCATTGCGAGAGCCTTCCACGAAAGGCGTAGGGGATCATGAGATAGTAATCCGTTAGAAACAGTTATCTCTTTCAGCTGTGACAGGGCTTATACCAACCATCCTGCCTGTCCACGGGATATCCTCAATATCTGCCACCGAGTCTACCCTCACCTCGCGGAAGAGAACGAAGCACAAGTGCTCTGTCAGAAATAGAAAGCGAAAGCCAATGCACTGCCTGATGATCAGATGCAGATAACGAAGCTAATGAGAAGGGGAAAGATCTTCGAAACAGGCATCAAAACCAATGTCAATAGTAGAAAGGAGTATGTGTTGAGACTGGAAATCCGTCGAGCGAAATCCCGGGTTGGCATAAGGATTTAGCAGTCGAAATTGCACAGGATATTGCGCACCTGGACATAGAAATTGTCCGCGTAAACATCCGGGCCTCCTACCATCTCATCGCTTGATACTCCGGGCAGAGTACTAGTTGTCGTTCGACAGGTTGTCCACTGTATCAGATGATGCTGCAGCTGAAGAAACGAGACCTGCAACATAGAAAGGTATAATCAGGTGTAGCTTGCTTCAGCGAATCATAACCCATTGCTAAATTCTTCATTAGCCCGCATTATTCCACCGATCAAGAGATGGCCCTAGACGCATCTGCAGTCCTATAGCACTTTCGCAATCATGGATTGTATGGGTCATGATTTCTGTGGGTGGAAGGTGTAAAGTAAGCAGATACATATGAGTACAGACTCGACGACAGGACTGTTTGAAAGAAATCTGTCTATACAGTATTTGAATGTCTAGTAGAAGCGTCTAGGCTATGCATGTCTTCGTCTCAATCAACTAGCGGCGTTGAACCGATAAACCAGACGGTGTATGACGGTGTATGCAGCAAGACCTACACAAACGCCAATTTACGCGCAAAGTCAACGGATGAATGGACGAGAAAGCCCAATCTAAGTCGACGATATGTACTGAATTGGTTCGCAGGAGTCAAGCCCCAGGGGCCGCATTCTCCTGAAGTCGATAATTACCGTCGTGCAGACCTCTCAACGCCTCCTTTCCATTCAGTGTGAGCTCCGGTTTTCCGAGTGGCGTGACAGCACCCGTAAAGAATCTCGGCTTCCACTCCTCATTCTGCCCCTTCCGCGCCGCAGCCTTTTCTCGTTGGCCCTCCTCGAGTTCCTGCTTCAGCTTTGTGGCTTGGCCGAATCGTTTCTCCAAGATCGCTTCCGTAACACTGTGCCAGAACCTTCGAGACTCGTTCGGTAATTGCTCGGATTCTGGCGGGACGATCTTGGGTGCAGGGAAGAGAGGGTCAAGGTCGACCAGGAGATGAGGTTCCTACAAGAAAATCTGAGAACACATTCACTGTGCAGGAATGACTCACTCCATACTGTTGAGCCTGCCATGGTGAAGTAAACCTGCCGGTGCCAACAGCCCTCCAGCGTTCCCAACACATCCTTTTCAGGAACATCCTTTATCCGTGTTCTTCTGTCGGTCTCGGGCTCATACTTGTAAATGACGCCGAGTACTTTGTGCTGCGTCCTCGCTAGCCAGCCTTCTTCGAGGTAATGCAGGATCACTTTGGTTCGGGTCTGCGGACATGTAACAAAGCAGGTATCCGCAACTGTGACACTAGGGGAACCTCTCAGAAGACCACCAAGTTGGGCCGCAGGGTGTGTCAGCTGGTATTCTTCGTTTTCTCGGCTGTGGACCGTCACAAATATACCAAGGTTGTGAGCGCCAGGTGTCACTCGGATGCTAGTACCTGTGAACTTGGCACTCAGCTGGTCGAAGCCGCGGGCTGTAATGCCCTTCGCTGGACAGTCAACGTAGAATGCGGACACGGGTGGATGATGAGATGTTTGTTCTGTGATATAGGATACTGTGACCGGCTTGTTGGCTGTGCTTTCCTCCTTTAGCTGTGAAGACTCCGTCGCCGGACCGAGTATCGGCGGCGGGATGTCTTCGACAACCCAGTTACACTGTTATTCAATTAGCGCGAGTGAACACTAGCCGGCCTAGGCTCGACAAACCCGAAAAAACTCGCCCAAGGATGAGTTATATGGCTTGCATGGTTTCCCTTTGACATATTTCTGGGAATGACCGTTAATGCAGTGCAACCTTCCATAATTGAAGGTGCTCACCAGATCTTTGGTGAACCAGAACCTTAGCACAGCTAGCATCCGCCCAAGAGGATCATCGGAGTCACCGATACTGTACAAGGCCATTAGCCACAGTCCAAGACATTGCGCCGGCCGTTGTCAACCTGATGAACGTCTCTGGCCGATCCAGATAATTCCAGTATTCTGGCGTCGAGATTCAGCTTACTTCTTCTACTGGTGAGGTATTCCGCCAAGGGCGCAGGGGTTGCACCGCTCTGGCGACATACCCAAGTTCGGGGTTGGTTCGAGGAGCTGAGCAGGAAGAGAAAACCTGACTGTAGCGATGTCCGTAACACCGATAAACCTGTCATTTGGAGTACACACACATCAGCGCCTCGTTTAGAATCACTGATCAACTCCCGGCTCCTCTTGTGAGAGCATGAAAAGCACCGATAAACGGCTACTTGAAGCAGGCTTGGCGCCGGCAGTCCTTAAGTAGCGCCGTGTACAAAGGAAGTCTGCTTACTTCCGTAATATGCTAAGGAGGGTCTTTAGCTTCGAGCTGTCATCGGGAGCTTTCTCTGCCATTGCAGCTGTAGGCGGTGCAGTCCTTGAGGTGTCGGTCGACGCTGTGGAAGCAGCCGCGGAAGGCGCAGGTGACGGTCGATTTGTAGAAGGTCCCGATGAAGAAGATGCCATAAGTATGTGCAGATATTCTGTGCTGTTAGGTTGTTGATGCTCGAGTTGATGGCTCCATTGTTGCGCAAGACGTCACTGAACTCGCTTCGGGCTCCCGATAAGATTAGATTGATTGAATGCCAAACTTAGAGTTCACTTGACGTTTTAAGGTCTAGCCTTCACTTATCCAAGACGTGAGAAGTCAGAGATGGTGGTTTTCTGCTAGCAATCGAAACAAGAAGCCCTAGTGGGACTGTGGGACTTGTCATTCGGACCGGCGTGAGAGCCCGATTGTTGCCAGTAACACCCGCGCGAGTGTGACTGGACCATACGATTGGTTCTCGACCGTACCCGCAAAGGTACATGACGAGCGGCTTGTTCACACTCTTGCTCCAAAGTCACTGGAATGGCGAGTTTGATAAAATCATTGCGAGCGTCTTAATTTAGATTCTCAGTTCAAAAACAGCTTTGCTGCTGTAAGATAATCGTCTGCTTCCCAAGGCCACAGTGGCAGGTTATCGCGGACAATTGCAACGAGGTCTCAGCCAAAAATATAAACAGGTCTCATAAATGGGAAAAAGGAGTCTATAAACGCTTATGGGGGTATCTTGTGGCTAACAAAGGCGAATTGAATTCGGAAGGGGAGAAAAGAGGCCGCTTGAAGTCGACTTCAACTGCTCGTGCTAGTATAGAATAGGAATCTTGCGGCTTTCCATTGAGAAGCGCTCCTTCGAAGATATAGTGCCTGGTCTTAGGAGCCAAAGTCCATCAACAAATCGCTGAAATCTTTCTGCTTTGATGTTCGTAATATGGGTTTCTTGACTGGCCGGTTATGCGAATGCTGGTTATCGATCAGAGGACGTTTGGCCACCATTGTCTGGTTCTGAGGATTCTTCCGAGTAACTCGCTGGAAGCATCTCATCCGCTGATTGGTTGTGATCTCCAATGCAGCTTCTTTGGGCGGAAGTCCCAAGCAGAAGTGCAATACAGGCAGCGAATCGATGGCTTCAACGCCTTCCTGACTCAGATGATCTGATCTCAGGGCTCCAGCTCGGCGAAAACAAACTTGGATGGTTGAATCCCATAATGCATTCGTGAGGCCACCGTGGATGAGAAAGTCCGTCAGGTCTCTGCCTGTCCTGTATTTCCACCCTAGTGCCGATGCTTCGGCTTTACTCTGGGGTCCAAGACTGCAGTCTTCCGTGTTGAAAAAGGCCAGAGAGGGAAATTGGTTCAAGTAGACGAAGGATCTGGGAGTGATCTCTTTCTGGGCCACGAGGACAAGCACGCGGAGCATGCTGAATGCCCCAACTTCTGCTACTGCGCGACCCCATGCACGAATGATACTGTCGTCGAAGGAAGAGCCTGCCACGGATTCTCCGATGGTCAAAGCTCCTAAGTTGACAAGCTTGGAAAGACCAACGAGTTCCGTCCTAGAGCAGGTGACATTCGAGATTGTGAGATAGGCAATCCAACGGAACGACGGCGACAAGATGGGCTTGACGTAGTCGTCCAACGACATGTTTGGCTCTTCTATCAAATGACATCGATGCTTCAGCTCTTTGTCGGCCTCTCCAGGGTATGCTGCCGCAAATGCTCTCCAGGTGTGGAGACTATCCAGTTCTCTGTGATTTGCTCGTTAAGAATATATCGTGGCATCCCAGCTTTGAGGAAGCGCTCACAACGTTTTGACTCGCTGCCACATCTTTTGTGCTATATGCCACGGTACGTCCTGCATCAACTCCGCAGTGAGGCTGGACGAGTTCGCAATGACGCTGCGTATGGCCATATTCTCCAAGGAAGCGCACCCAGGGCCGGCAGATCTAAACCTTCGGACACTTTTCGAGCTTCCTTTCGTCTTCCATACCCAATCAGCGGTCATTGGTCCTGCTCTACACGTCATTTCGGTGTAGATCTGCCCAGAATCGGCGTCAAACTTCCTTTGCGAGCCTCCATTCGAAGCAGACGCGCTGTACTCGAACGAAGGGCGAATTTTGAGTAATCGTGACATCTTTTCTAACCACCACAAGTACTATTGAGATCCACAAAGCTGAAATCGCTGAAAACGGTTTTTGTCAATACTTTCAAGTAGGATTGAATATGCACGAACTGTCAGAAAGATCTCAGGTAAATGATCAGCCCTACTGCACGCGTTTAGACTAAGCAGGCTCGCTTAGGTATCTAGCGCCGGCAAACTCTCGTGCACTAGTCTATTTCTGCCCCGCCTATCTCAATTCCTCTTCCCCCCTCTGTCTATTACTTTATATCGTGGGCACTGGCAATGAGCATGAGGTCTTTCGACCTCCGAATACATTTCCTACCATGTTGAAGAAACCAAGCATCCTCCTATCTTCCTACGGCAGCTTCCATAACTTCTGCTGCCCCCACCAGCACTCTGTCAATACGTCACCACCTCAAAGACCGAGTCCAACCCTCAAACCCTCATGCCAACAACAACAACACTCACAACAATGGCGTACCTACGCCGACGTCCACCCATCAACCTCCAATAACTCCTCCCACGACACCCTCCAATGGCCCGACCTCCCCACCTCAACCACAACCCCAACACCCTACCAAATCTTCCAACAAAAAAAAGGCGCCCCTTACTCCAAACGCCGCTTCTACGAGCTCGTCAAGCTCTACCACCCGGACCGCCAACACACCAGCCACTCGGACCACACAGACCCATCATCCCCAAACTTCCTCTCCCACGCCACCCGCCTCGAACGCTACCGCCTCGTCGTCGCCGCCAACACCATCCTCTGCGACCCCGTGAAACGCGGCGCCTACGACCGCTACGGCGCAGGCTGGCACGGCCAGCCCGAGATCGGCGGGCCTCGACACGGGTGGAGCAACGCCACCGGGACAGGGTGGGCGGGCTACACAGGCAGCGACTCACCCGCGCAGAACGCAACGTGGGAAGACTGGGAACGGTGGTACCAGCGCGACGGCAAAGGCGCCCCACAAGAACCGCTATATTTCTCCAACAGCGCGTTCGTGTCGCTGATCGTGCTGGTGGCTGCGCTGGGCGGGGTGGGCCAGGCGACGCGGGTCGGGGAGTATTCGCGGACGTTCATCGAGCAGATCGAGAGCGTGCACGACGACTGTTCGAAGGATCTGATGAAGCGGAGGAGGGAGTCGTTGGGGTTTGGGGGTAATAGGGATGAGCGGATACAGAGCTTTTTGAAGATGAGGGATCCGGTGGGTCATGGGGTCGTGGAGCCTAGGGAGGAGGCGTATCGACGGTTGTTGCCTGCGCCGGAGGTCTGCTCGAGTGGGGATGTCAGGGATGGAGGGATGGATGTTTATCATCGAGCCCGATCCTGAGGGACGAGGACATTGAGGGTACGGGGTTGTGAACAGATGCTTTCGATATGTCTGGGGTTTATGATCCTCGTGCACTGGTAGGGTATGGACGTAACTCAAGGCAGGCGTATATAACATTCCAGAGCAGGATTACTGTTCAAGGTGTATCTATCTACCTTGGCTAAGAGTCGCATTTTGAGGACTCGATCTATCGACATCACGTATCAATGCACATTGAAAGAAATCTCACTGCACAGTGACGGTAGATACACTATTCGCTTGATTGCTCCCGGTGACTATGAACATGAAACTGTCTTCACGCATCCCCTCGATACGCTGCATCCGCCAGAGTCTATGGAGAGTCAAGGATATGGAAACGGAGTCTAGAGAGCCGTGGAGGTGACCTCGGAGGTAGATCGAGGTTACGAAGTGTGGGAGGTGAGAGACGAGATGGAGGTTGAGGCGACCGTGACTAAAAGGAAAATACCCATGCCCCATGTTGCAAACGAACGGCAGTGTAAAGAAAAGGACGAGCATCGTGTATCACAGGTGTGTGGATGGCGTAGATGTCAAAGTCCAGGCCGCTTGCCTTGACTTCGCAGTCAGGTAGAAGGTTGAGACTTGGTATCCTCATCACCGGTTCGCCAGTTTACAGAAGACCTAAGCCGCACAAAGACCGTGGATGAGAGAGATGATTCGAGAAAGAAGGACCGCTAATATCCCAGATGACGTTGAGAAAGCTGATGGACAGGATGAAAATCGTTGTCGTTACTGATACGATTTCAGCTATGTGCCATCCGGATTTGTAACCTGGGTCAAGTTAGCCATAACCTAACGTTGGTAATCCACGTAACCATCCTACCTTGAGGATCCTTCGAGAGTAATCTTGGTTATCTGCAATACTCCCATCGCTCATCCGCCTCTGCATCATGACTGATGGCTCAAGACGCGAGTCAGACAGGGACGGCGTACTGCCAGGCTTGCCACCTCCAGTGAAGTTGTTCATGGCAGCATTCCGGCGGTACTCCTCCTCGACAGCTCGTCGTCTTCGTGTTCGAAGGAACAGCCACCCTCCCCCGATGATAGCAGCAATGGCAACCACACCAACAACAACGCCTGCAGCGATGCCAGCTGTGTTAGGTCCTTTCGAGCCTGAACTCTTGGCTGGTGTTGCGGTTGCGGTTGCGGTTGCGGTTGCGGTTGCGGTTGCGGTTGCGATAACGGTTGCCGCCGCGGTGGCTTGATCTGATGCGGTGACGATTATAGTTGCTCCTCCCATTGTGACCACAGAGGGCGCTTCACTCTTCGTGAGACTCGGAGTCATTGTGGATGTCGGCGAGGGGGGTGAGGTGGATGAAGTGCTCGAACTCGAGCCGTCTACGTTCGCTACATTGTTCTTTATGCCGGTCAATCCAACCGACCATGTGTTTGCTCCACCGCCTGTGGCACAGGGTTAGCATTGAAGTTTCTGACCCTGAACTTAGGTCAACCTGTGTAGGGTGAGTTGACATACAGTTTGCCTTGTTATAACCATTACAGGGAGTATTGCATTTGTCATCCGAGACCTTGCTGTTCGCCGCTGGGAGCTCATCGCCACACCAGCAGTTCGATCCACTAGTCGTACCCATCACAGCTTTCCCGAGCCCCACGCAAGTCTGTTGACAGTAGCCAGAAGACTGATACATGTATGAGCCTTGATCTTGCATTGGGTCGGAAGACGAAAAGCACCCTTCGGACGTGATGGCATTGAGTACGAGGGACGGTGTTGGCGCCTGGGCAAGAGCTGATACCGCCGCAAGTAACAGCGACGAGACCGTAAAAGAGATCATGGACTTCATGTTGGTAGTATTCGATCAAAGAATGTGGTTTGTGGGTCCGGTTGTGTTGCTGTATTGAAAGCCGTAGATTATCTGCGATAGATTTAGTGAGCAGATGTTACACAAGAGCTCCATTGTACGAGCTAGCAAGCTCGGAAGATATCAAAGACCGGAGTTGATTGCGCACCTTTGTTATCCAAAGTATTTCAATGAATGTCGTGACGTCAACCAAGAGTCCAAGGATGGAGGATCTCTGTCTGTCCTTTGGCAAGAACGACACCACAGAGCCGATCGGTCTTCCCCAAACTCGATGCAAAACCCTCAAGTGATGTTGATCTCGATGGCGGAGACGTAGGATTAGCAATCGATTTTCGCAGAAAGCCGTTCTGATCTAAGAAGGTAAATCCCTTGATTCCTCCACGCGTGAATTCTCCGACCGGTCCTTGCGTCGAGCACGCTCGATGATAGTGCGAAGGGTGAAAGTCGTTGACGACAAGTGATCGAAGGTCCTTACACTGGGCGTGGATGTGGAGGTGTTTCGAGATATTGTGATTGAACAAGTTGAGTTTGACGAAGCCCCTTCTTCCTGTCACAACAACACTTCAACGACAATCGTGAACGCACTAGCGAATGTGACGCTCAAAGATTGAGCAAGCAATCATGAATGAATGTGGGCGACCTCTTTCGATGGAGATTCCACTTCCTCCACGACTTCGAGATGGGATGGATGCTGCTGACTGACTGACTGGTATTGCAAATAATGAGCGATCGAAGGAGAAGTCGAGGCGCGGTGTCAGGGAAATTGGAGATGCCCCTTTTAGGTTTAGCGTTTCCTAGGTCCTGATGCAATGATTGGCTGACCTGTGGTGATACGGCCCGAGAATGCTGCCGTTTTAAGCCGTCGGCTTTTTGATGCTTAAGTTACTTCCATTTGACGTCGTACACTACTCTACAAGCCTTCTATAGCTCTAACACGTCAGTCTTAGCTCCTCTTCCGCAATTCCAGAGATAGGACGCATTTTGTGTTCTACAGAGCTGCAACTGCTTGATCTCCACCCCTTATCTCTTCAAGAAGAAACCTTCAGCGCGAACGGGCGCCAGTCGCTTCGGCTAACAAACCTATCCTGTCAATCACAGCCACTCATAACCCTGATCGATAGCAGGGGAGCCGCTCAGAGAGATCGCCTTTTGTTCCCATATTACTTCTTGTGCTGAGCAGACTGACAATGCCAAACTGTGAGCCATGGAAGGCAAAGTGACCCAAATAGTGCTTATCTTATTGGCGTGTAATATCTAGTACGGAGACCTTCAAACACATAAAAGGACGCATCCGTTGAGGCGTCATGCAAATCTCACCTAATTGTACAAGTCGTCAACGTCAGTCACTAGGCCCATCTCTTCAACGGATCTTGCCCGACTTCTATGTAACATCCTAATCTACTGCACCACGAACTTCTGACAATCGCAACAACCCGGCAAGGCCTAATATATGCCTATGGCTTCGGTATGTGGATGGTCTTACTGACCATGAGGCAACCGCTCAACACGAACATACCGACTATGGGATGGAATTCGATTGGTGTTCCCTTCGCGAAAACACCCATTGGTATGTTGTCCAGTACCCAGCCCTGGGAAACCCAATATGCCATGACTGCTGCTATGGAAAGCGTTGTGGGAATAGGAGTCCCCTCGAAGTATTTTGATTTCCCCGTCTTATCCTTAGGCAGAGCGGCAACGGTGACATTGAACCTTGCTAAGCGTGTCAGGCCGCAGAGAACGAAGAAAGTGAGAAGAAGATGATCAAGTGGTGTGCGCATGCCAATGGCGAACGCTGCGGCGGCGGGAGAGACCCCAAAGGAGACCTATCCGTCGTTAGCAATCCACGCCTGCATGCATTGAGAGAGTCTTTCGTACCAAGTCGGCTAATGAGTCGAGTTCCTGTCCCATGAGGGAAGACTTGTTCCGCCATCTCGCAACCTTACCATCCATGAAGTCAAAAAATAATCCAAAAGGCATGAATGCTAGAGCTGCCCAAAGATTGGAGTGATTGTTCGATGCCCCTAAACAGTATCTCATACTCGAGAACACAGACATGATTCCGCAAAAACCTGCCGAATTTGTGGTTAGCAGGCGACCGCCAGACGAACGACGTCATTTCCAATAGCTACTCACCATTCATCTCCGTAATCAGGTCTGCAAGGTGAAGCGCCCTTGAACACGCTTAGTATTCTGGCAGTGGAGTGAAGGTTGAGCAACTTACTTGATCATGGAGAAGTGACCAGTGTCGGACGCCAAGAGCATCTTCTGCTTCTCTTGACCTAAGCAAAAACGTCAGCTATCTCTAGGGTGGCATATCAACGAGTTGAAGGAACTGACTGCCATCGGAAATGCTCATGGTCGAATCCTTCCCAGGACCATTCTGGGCCCCACTTCTTCGCGACATGCTTGCTATCCAAATGCTTCGGTGTTATCTAGTAACCTGTGCAATGGCTGTTATGCGGTTTCCAGTAAGGAAGTCTGAACAGGTCTCATATGTTGTAGGTAATTGAATAGTCGGAGCGCCTTGTTACCAGGTCTCAATAATAGGTTAGACACTTGACGTCCCGGTTGAGAGACGCCAGGACGTCATACGCTTAAGTCCTTGTTTATACGTTCAACGCGACAGTTAGCGAGGCTGAGCACCACCAAAGAATTTACCGCCTTGTCGCAAAATACTTTCTCAAATGTCGTGTATTGCGGGTAAGCGACGAAATACATTGAAGCGCCGTGGACTCCTGGGCCTCGCACACGACACAGTACGAAGTACTACAGTACATGGAGAGGAGACCTAATCCCTTCCTCGACTGAAGCCACCCGCTCTCGTGAAATTCGGATTACCTCCTCTGGCCCCTCCCCTGCCCGAACTGAAGCCACCGCCTCTACCTCCTCGGCTTCCCCCTCGTCCTCCTCTGTCACCGAATCCTCCTCGGCCTCTGGGTGCGCCTCTACCACCACCTCTACTAGCCCCGCGTCCGCCCCGCATTGGTCCTCCCCTCGACGTTCCTCCAGCCCGTTTCAGCTTTGAGGTCCCTGTGATATTCATTAACGTCACAACAACATGAGTGACTTCGCGCATGAGTACGAACCTGGAGGGGGTTTCGGTTTCGGTAAGAATCTACAACAGCTTCGATTAGATCATGGTTTGGAGGCCAAAGAGGGCTCGAACCTACTTTTCCAAGGGCAAAAGCTTGTCACCACCAATGTAGAATTTATCTCCAGACTTGAATGAAGTGGCCACGATGCCTTCCTGGGGCTTTATGGTGAAGTAGACCTGATTGATGGGTCCCAGGATCTCGTCTACTTTGCCAATGGCTGTCTATTCAGAGGTCAGAGATTGAATGGCTTGTACTTCAACAAACGTCCGGAGCTACCTTATTTTCCAGGTATATCGGCGCATTGAAGTAAGGTATCTTTGGGTTGACTGACTCGCAAACAATCTCACCTTCGCAGGCGTGGAGGAATGACCCCATTTCTGCAGCCTACGGTCAGCGGCCAGGTACTGCGGCAGTGGATGGCTGCGGCATACCTAGAACAGAAGCTGGTGGTCCGTAAGACTGCTGAAAACCGCCGCGTCCTGGCACAAATGTCATCAGCTTGGTTACTGAGACTGCTTCAATGCGAAAAGCATAAAAGTCGCACCTCCACGGCCACCAAAGCCCCCCCCACCAAAAGTCCCTCCACCTCTTCCCGCACTAAAGCCTCCCCCTCCGCGACCTCGAGAATTACCTCGAAATGACATGGTGTTGGCTTAGCTTTGTAGGGCGGACGTCGAATTGTGCGCAAGCATACAAAGCTTCATGGTCGCTAAGCTCTACTAGGACAAGCTACTCGTACCTCGCTTACCTTACCTTATCCCCCGAGTCAACTGCAGGGCACGAGACAAGTGTGTTGTGTCCCTCCAATATGAAGCTCTATTCGTGATACAACATAATGGATGATTCTAAGGGAAGACAAGGTCTGAGTGGGGCAGACCTCCCCAGCAACTTAGCATATCGATCCCTGATCGAATCGGAAATAGCTAAATCCATCGACGACGAGCATCCACATAGCCCCGAATCCTCGAAGTCAAAGGATGCCAAAATCTCGAAACCCTCGAAAGAAATGCAGCTTCAATCAAAGAAAGAAGCCCGACCAGGCGAGACATCGCCGAAAAACTCAAATTCTAAAGCAAATGCCTCCGGCCCTGAGCGTTCAGCTACGTCGTGTTTGCCGGATTTCATTGTGCAACGAAATAAGCTCTTCGACGAGCTGAAACAAAAGCAAGACGCAGAGATCTCGAGTAAACCTCACCCTGAGATAAATGTCGTGATTGATCTAGACCGAGGTACTGAACGAGCTGTAATCGCGAAAGCTTGGGAATCTACACCCGTCTCTTTCCTCAAGGACCTCAAAGGGGATGTTGGTTCTGATGTTGTTATTGCCAAGGTGGACGGCAAGGAGTTGTGGGATCTCGATCGACCTTTAGAAGGTAATTGTCGATTGAGCTACCTGCCTTTCGGATCCGCCGAGGGTAGGCATGTCTTCTGGCATTCTAGTGCGCATGTTCTAGGCGAAGCTGCTGAGTGGCACTATCACAAATGCCTTCTGTCGCATGGTCCGCCTGTCGAACAAGGCTTCTTTTATGATATGGCTCTACCGGAAGAGTATTAGTCTTCTCTTTTCTACTTGAACGCTGAGAGCGCTAATGAATTGCAGACAGGTGGTAAACCAAGCTGATTGGCGTCCTTTGGAAGAACAAGCTTCCAAATTCTTCAAGGACAAGCAGCCTTTCGAGCGTTTGCATGTGTCCATACCAGATCTCAAGAAGATGTTTGGGTACAGCAAGTACAAGATGTACTACATTGAAAATCTATTACCGAAGGAGGGTAGCACTGTGTACAAGTGTGGCTCGCTCGTTGACTTGTGTCTTGGTCCTCACATACAGAATACGAACAAGATCAAGGCTTTCAAGGTCATGAAGGTGAAACAGGATCGCGCCAGCACATCTCCGAAAAGTGCTAACAGATTCTGCCTAGAACTCCTCTTGCTATTTTCGTGGTGACAAGGAGGACGACTCGTTGCAGCGCATCTATGGAGTCGCATTTCCAGACAAAAAGGGGATGGTGGATCATCAGAAGTTTCTCGAAGAAGCTGCGAAACGAGATCATCGAAAGATCGGTGTAGACCAGGAGCTCTTCTTCTTCAACGAGCTCTCTCCGGGGTCTGTTTTCCTTCTCACACACGGTACAAGAATCTTCAATGCTTTACAGAAGCTGCTTCGATCAGAGTATCATAAGCGTGGGTATCAGGAGGTCCAATCGCCCAATATGTACGATGTCGACCTATGGAAAACTTCGGGTCACTGGCAACACTACCAGGATGACATGTTTAGGCTTGACGTCGAAAAGAGAACATACGCTCTGAAGCCAATGAACTGCCCGGGGCATTGCCTGATTTTCGGGCATCGAGAACGAAGCTACCGAGAGCTGCCTTTACGAATGGCAGATTTTGGAGTCCTTCACAGGAATGAGGCATCTGGTGCCTTGAATGGACTTACAAGAGTTCGAAAGTTTCAGCAAGACGATACCCATATCTTCTGTACTCAGGACCAGGTATGTCGTCCGAGCTCCAGGAGTTGCTGGTGTGTTTGTTCATTATATTTTATCGCAGATCACTCGGGAGATTGAAGGTCTGTTTGACTTTCTGAGATGTATCTACGGTCTATTTGGATTTCCGTTCAAGCTCAAGCTATCCACCCGGCCTGAGAAGTACCTTGGCAATATAGAAGCTTGGAACGTTGCGGAAGCTAAACTTCGCGATGCACTCAACTCGTTTAAGGAGGCTGGCGGTGCGGATTGGGAGCTCAACGAAGGCGACGGCGCATTCTACGGCCCGAAGATCGATATCACCATCTCGGACGCCTTGAATAGAGAACATCAATGCGCCACCATTCAATTAGATTTCCAATTACCACAAAATTTTGCTCTTGAGTTCATGACCGGGGAGAGCTCTGCCAAACCTAAACCAGATGGGGAAGCCCGGGACGACACCAATGGCGCTGTCAACGGCATAGCGAAAGAGCCCGGTCCAGGGCGTGCTCGTCCTGTGATGATACATCGGGCAATCATCGGCAGCTTTGAGCGTTTCATGGCCATATTGACGGAGCATTTCGCCGGCAAATGGCCGTTTTGGCTGAGTCCACGTCAGATCCTCATTATCCCAGTCATGCCTTCGGTCAATGACTACGTTGATGAGGTGCAGCGTGTGTTTCATCAAGCTGAATTCTATGTGGATACCGACAAGAGCAGTAATACCATGCAATGGAAGATTCGCAACGGCCAGCAGAAGCAGTACAACTTCATCTTTGGTAAGCTTGTTTCTGAGCCGGCTGCGTAGTGGCAACGTTACTGACATGACTCGACAGTTGTCGGTGCACAAGAGGAAAAGTCACGGTCCGTCAACATCCGCAATCGGGACGACCAGAACACTCAGTCAAAAGGGGATCTGATACCGCTTGACGTTGCGCTCAGCAGTCTCACAGCTCTTAGGGATGATAGGAAGCTTGTCAATGCTATCTAAGTCGGCCCGATATCTGGGGATTGTTCATTGCCCATAGCGCCAAATGCTCTGCAATGTTAGTACGTTGCTGGCGAGGCGAGGCTCATCTGTTAAATGATATAGAATGGCAATACAATACAGCGAAGGCATCTTCGTGAAGTTTTAATATTGTGGTAGCTACATGTGCCTTAGTCCAACAACAAATGGCGCATTGTTCGCTTGACTAAGGTAGACGACGACGTCATAGGTACTAGTCACGGCATCGCTGATTGGATGAATTCGCCTGCACCAATGACGGATGCAGACAAACATCACAAGCCTTCTCTGAACGACACCAGTACACGTATTGCTCCTACCTTACTGAGGTCCGGACGAAGCCGACGGATTGCTTTCTCTCACGATCTATCACTTTGTTACCTTATATGGTTACTTGTACATTGATGTACATGTAGAGTAAGCAGCATTGCGTCACGTCAATCTTGTGCCAGCTTTACTCGTGATTGCAATTCAGACCCAACTCTAGCTCAGCCCCAGCACCAATCACCCCACACTCAATGGGAATATCATTCATCTGAACAGTGAGCTGGGTGATAAACTGCTATTTTCGCAATTTCAAATCGTTGCAAACCTGCAGAAATCCCCTTTACGTACATCCGACCACAGCATGGCTACCAGGCCGCAGACAACGTTGTCGCACGACACGTACGGGTCCATACCAGCACCGACAAATCCATCCCAACTCAGCAGAGGATATGGGGCAGGAAGTCATCCAGGGCAGTCACACCTGGCTTTTGGCAATACCGGAGCAACGGATTTTGCAGCCACAAAAGGCGCCCCAGCAGAAACTTCGCCATTGGCGCAGTCAGAGCATCAGACGCAGCCGGTACAATTCAACGAAGCGTTTGAAGGCAGTCGTCGCGACTCTTCGATCATCGATGGTGGTGCGGTTGGAGACCTGCATCGTACCAACTCTACCATGTCGCAGTCGCAAACCTTGACGCCATCAAGGGGTGGGACACTGAAGAAGAAAGCGTCGCTGAGCAAGAAGGCCAGTCTGAAGCGGAGTAGCAGTAGGAAGGGGAGTGCACCAGGAAGCATGAGGAGCTTGGCATTAGGAGAAAGAGAGAAGTATGTGGGTGGGCAGAGCGATGAAATGAACAGCGTTTTCTTCATACCAGTGCCGACCACGGGAAACCCAACGGAAATCCTAGCGAACAGGTTTCAAGGTAAGCACTGCCATCGATTGCGCTCACTTTGTGGATTCATGCAATACGTTCATTACATTCGAGACCTGAGCTGACTATCTGCCCGATGTAGCTTGGCGCAAAGTCCTCAAGGACTTGATCGCATACTTTCGCGACATTCAGAAATCTTACGAAAGCCGATCAAAGTCTCTGCTGACTGTCTCCAATTTGATTAACAATACGATTCCACCGCCTGTTTTTCTCACAGAAGGCGGAATCGGCGATGCAACACATATCCTCCGCGACTACCACAAACAGGCTTTTGCCGAGGGGAACAAAGCTCGAGACATTGAGAACGATGTGATAATCCAGCTTACGGGCCTAAGAAGTGATCTCAGCCAGAAAATCAAAGAGATCAAGGGCTTGTCCGGGGACTTCAAGAACGCTGTGGACAAGGAGACCGAGGGCACTCGTAAGACCGTCCGTGATCTGCAGGAGGCATTGGGTCTGGCGGACACAGAGCCGAACGCTACAGTTGGGAGGGGTGATCCATTCATTGTTAAACTACGTGTGGAACGGCAAGTCGAGAGGCAGATCGATGAAGAAAACTATTTGCACAGGGCAAGCAGATCTTTCACTGTTCGGCTGGGATGTGAACAATTTGACTGATTGCTTTTGTAGGCGTTCCTCAACCTTGAGAGTTCTGGCCGTGAACTTGAGTCGATTGTGATTGGCGAGATCCAGAAGGCTTACAACGCGTATGCCGGGATACTCAAAAGAGAAGCCGACGAGGCTTATGAGGCAGTCGAGAGACTACGAACTGGCCCTATCGCCATGGCGAAGGATCAAGAATGGAAGTCCTTCGTTCATGAAAATGAGCATTTCATTGACCCAAGAGTTCCTGTCCGAAGGCCTGAGAACATCAATTACCCGGGTAAAGAAAACCCGGCTGCAGTGGAAGTCAGAGCTGGTATGCTCGAACGGAAGAGCAAGTATCTGAAAAGCTACACTCCAGGATGGTGAGGTGTGTTCTGTGGAGCATCTGGCCGTGGTGCTAATGAGTTCATTCTCCAGGTACGTTTTATCGCCAACACACCTTCACGAATTTAAATCTGCGGACCGCATCAGCTCTCAGCAGCCTGTCATGTCTTTATATCTACCGGAGCAGAAGCTTGGCTCGCACTCAAGCGTTACTTCATCATCCCACAAGTTTATGCTCAAGGGGCGTCAAACAGGGTCCATGCATCGTGGCCATGCTTGGGTCTTTCGAGCTGAGTCTCATGACACGATGTTGGCGTGGTACGAAGATATCAAGAATCTGACCGAGAAGACCGGCGAGGAGCGCAACGCTTTCGTTCGACGTCATGCGAGGAGCGTCAGTGCCGGAAGTCATAAAACGGGCTCCATCAGCAGCGACGGCGCGATGGACGAGGACGAGGCGGACAATGTCCCCTATTCGGCCAATGCATCCAAGGTACAGCAACCAGTGCACGAACAAGACACTCCCGAGCGCCCTCAACCAGGTGGGCGCTTTCCAAGTGATCTCCATGTCAGCCGATTCTTACAAGCTCCGCTCTCTCCATCTAGTGCAACCAGTTCCGGTGATCGCGATGCGGTAACTGACGCAGGTACCCAGCCGGAATCTAGTGCGCCGCTTGGTCAGCCAGGTCTTAATGCGCAGAGTGGGGAAGACAGGAGAAGCGCACAGGGAGGCTTTAGTGGCCCCGTTGCCATTCATGCTGGGCACGACCAGCAGCGACACGATCTGGTGAGGCAAGGTTCAGAATTCAAAAATCAGCCAATTCAATCGCAAGGCTACAGGTCTGATGGTCCCATGGTTGTTTCATGCGAAGAACGGCCTGCGGGAGAGCATCAGGCCGATTCCTCCATGCAAAGTCTTCCAACAGAGTTTCAAAGGCGTGATAGCAACTACACCAATTGGATGACCCCAGGAGCTGCTGGCACAGGAGGTGCTGCTGCCGGGATAGTAGGGACAGAAGCGTACCGCCATCGCCAGCAACAGAAGGGAATTGGACGACACCACGAAAACGATTACACGGGCAATGCATCCCTGACTCGAGGAGTTACCGGCGCAACCGTAGTTGTACCTGCCTTCGCAGGTACTTTGGCTAGGAACGAGAGCTCCAGAAGCGCTTGCGCCATGCCTGCTTCTGAACCCAGTCAAGCCGGCAGCACCAGCACCGTTCCGAGCACGACCAATGACATCGTAATCGATAAGTCAACCATCGGTCAATCCGGTGCAGGGAGGAAGAGTCTGGATGGTATCTCCGCTGCACCAGGACAGCATCAAACGCAAAATGCACGAAACCAGCTCGATAGTGGCATCTCTATCAGACCCGCTATGCCGACGTACGACAGCGTACAGACGATCAGTGACCTGCATGTACCAGGGGAGTTTCCCCCAACGCCCGCTCTATGAGTATATATGCGCCCAGATGTTATCGCGGTTGATTAGGGTGTCACATTCGTTGCTCTACGTCGACGTCGGATGGTGTTCTTGCTCTCTTTACCACGACCAGACTTCCGCTATCGTATCTGGATCACTGTCTTTCCTGGCAGTGGGTTGTGTTTTAGCCTTAGCTACGGAGTTGCTTACGCCTGCTGGGCCTTGGCGCTTGCCAGCGCGAGTGCCAGTCTTGAGGTTACTAGCATGCCTAATCTACTTTTGAATTTTGTAGAGTCCTGAGCTGCGTGAGTACGCTCCGTGACTTCAAACCCTCGCAAGCTTTTCAAGATCTCCAGCCAGTATCTTCTACCAGCCCTTCGAACAAGCCATCCCTTTTCCTCTCTAAACCCACTAACTCCCTCCTCACCCTCTCGACCTCTAACTTGGCCAGCTCTCTATCAGGGGCCAATCCCTTGAACGCGCTCACCCTGCCCTCAAGTGCTTCGGAATTTTCTTGCAGCTCAAGAACATCCTTCTCCTCCTCAACCATCTGAGGTATACTTAGAGTAGGAGCCTTTCCTTTCTCAAGTACAGTCAGCCTGTCCTTGTACTCCGCCAACTTGATATTGAGCAGTTTTGATGAACGTGTCCACTCGCTCGTCTTCTGCGACATGTTCGCCGGTGCTTGATACACTTCACCACGCACTTCAGCAAGCTGCTCATGGAGCGCAGAGAGCTCACGCGCGAGATGGGTTTGCATTGCCTCGACACGCTGGACCTGTTGCTGCATGTCGAACTCTGCCGTCGTAAGCTCAATAATGTTGCCCGCCATCTCATGTTCCGCAGGCGGGCCGCCCACTGCTACGGAGGTGGAAGCTAGGACGTCGAGGCTCGTTCGTCCCTCACGCGTCAGATTCTTCTCGACCGCCGAGAGGACTTCGGTATCTGGATCCCCACCCGTTTCCCCATTTAGCTCCCTGAGTGCGTCTCGCTCGACCTTGGCAAGTACTTCCTTCTCCTCATCCGCGGACTCGTTCAGAGCCGCTAACGCGAGGAGTATCTTGAGAGTTCCCTCATTGCGCTCGAATGGAGGAGGTGTAGAAGGGGAGTACTTTGTGGCAAGCCAGGTGGTGATGTAGGCCCAGTCTTTGGCCTGGGCAAGGTGGATGCGGGCTTTGGAAGGGGAGAGTAAGTGTGCGAGATCCATGTTGGCGAGACTAGGGATCAAGTTGGAGATTTCGTACTCGATGCTTTTGTTCCGAGCACGACAAAGGATTTGTTTGATTCCGGAACGTCAATAATTGCAATAAGCCCGTAACAGCTGCGCTATCGACGTGCCTGGCTTCGGAGCTTTAAGCGCGGGAAATGGTGCTCAAGGGTGACCATCGTGCAGGGTCTTAGCTATGACAGACAAGGTCCGAGTAAAGTAGTCAACTGTTTCTAGAGATCGGAGATCATAAATAGCAGCGGTGGAACTTCACAGCAACATACCGTAGGGCTGCAGGGGTTGCAGCGGCAAGTGCCGTTCTGGCCAGATAAACCATTACCCATACCTGTTTCAAACCTGTGATTGAGAATTCCCTTTAGCTGACCTTTCTCTCTTCAAGCATCAATCATGATTATACGATCGCCGTCACTGGCTGTCTTGGCCAGCCTTTTAACATCAATACCAGCAACTCTCTGCATCTCTCCCTCAGAAATCCCCTCCGACACGCCCATCTCGTCCCTTATATCGTATGCGAAGTCCAACCTGGCAAACGGCAATCCTAACGATGCCCTGACCTACTTCGACGTCGCAATCTCTCGGGATCCTCACAACTACCTCTCCATCTTTCAGCGCGGGGCGACATACCTGTCACTCGGCAAGAATGCACAAGCAAGCCAGGACTTTGACAAGGTGCTGGCAATTAAGCCGGATTTTGAGGGCGCGCTGCTACAGAGGGCAAGAATAGAACTTAAGAATGCTGATTGGGCAGCTGCGAAGGCAGACTATGAGGCAGCTGGCAAGAAAGGTGGGCAAGAGGTCGCACACCTGGAGGAGGCGCAAGGAGCAGCGGCATTGGCAGCGGATGCGGAGAAGAAGGGAGACTGGGAAGGGTGTGTGAGCCAGGCCGGCGTGGCTATCATGACGGCGAGTACGGCGTTGAGTCTAAGGCAGTTGAGGGCAAAGTGTCGGTTCGAGAGGGGTGAGGTGCAGGAGGGCGTCAACGATCTAGCTCATGTGCTACAAATCTCCCCGGGGTTGAGAGACCCGCACCTGCAGATCTCTTCGATGCTGTTCTTCGCTCTGGGAGATACGGAAAGGGGGATTGCGCAACTGCGGAGATGTTTGCATTCGGATCCGGATTCAAAGGCTTGTAGCAAGCTTTTCCGGAGGGAGAAGCAACTGGACAAGGTCTTGAAGGAGGTCAAGACCCTGAAGGAGAAACGACAATTTAACAGCGCTGCGAAGCTACTGGTTCCAGTAGGGGAGGCTGTCGGTCTAATACAGGAAGTTAAGGATGATGTTAGAGAGGCCCGACAAGCGGGCATCATCCACCGGAATTCTCCAGATGAGCTGTATAGCAGCTTGATAGAGACGACATGTGAATGCTACACAGAGGTACATAGCAACTCCTCATTCGCAGCCGCTCATGCACGCAGCTAATTCTCCCCCAACAGATGAAAACCCACAAAAAAGCCCTTCCTTATTGTACCGAAGCCCTCACACTAAATCCTAACTCCCTCCCCGCTCTGCTCTCCAAAGCCGAACGGCAAATCGACGCCGACGAGTTCGAGGCCGCGATCAATACGCTGAATCACGCCAAAGAGCACCACCCATCCGCAGCCCAGATCCAAACACTCCTTCAGAAAGCGCACAATCTCCTCAAGCGATCAAAGCAAAAAGACTACTACAAAGTCATCGGCGTATCCCGCGACGCCGACGACCGCACCATCAAGCGCGCATACCGACAACTGACGAAGCAGCATCATCCCGACAAGGCGGCGAGTCAGGGCGTCGGCAAGGAGGAAGCGGAGAAGAAGATGGCGAGCATCAACGAGGCGTATGAAGTGCTCGGCGACCCGGAGCTGAAAGCGAGGTTCGATAGGGGCGATGATCCGAACAGCCATGAGCAGCAGGGTCAGCCGTTTCAGGGAAGTCCGTTCGGGCAGGGGCCTGGTGGGCAGCAGTATTTCTTCAGGAGTGGGCCGGGTAGTGGCGGTGGCGGACAGTTCAAGTTCCAACAAGGGCCCGGAGGGTTCCAGTTTCCTGGTGGTTTTGGGTTTCCTTGATGTCGGGTTTCAGAAATGGAGTTTTTGCACCGGCAGGGCTGGGTCATCAAGCGCTGTATTCTACACAATCGATCAGTACTACCTCCAGTGACAGTCCAGCTGTGCAGATGCCGTTTGCCAAATACCCGTTGGGCGTTAAAGGTATGTCGAAAACCTATGGCTAGTCCCACCAGTCGCTGTTGATGGCGAAGCTTTACTTTGTCCCTAAAAAGGCTTTCGCAGGACATGTCCGTGTTCACGAAGGAAGGTAACATACGGTGTTAGGGGGCTCATAAGTGGACATATGAAACTAAGCCTAGATGATCATATAAGGCCTTTGCTGCACTGGTGTTGACATATATTTCAACCTCCTGAGTTACAGTCTTACCCTGATAGAAAGGTCTATGGCCATGACCGACATTCGCCCATTGAGTACCACTCGCTACTCCCAGCTCAGCGATACGCCGCGAAGTTCCAGGGCTTAAAAACGCTAATGGAATGCCCAAACCCTACCAGCGCCAGTACTTAGTATCGCGCATCGACATCGTCCAGGTAAACCCCATCACTCTTCAATGAGGTCGTCTGCCTCTCCTTGGTCCGCCTGGCGTTCTCCTCGATCTTACTCATCTTTCGCATCTTCTCTGCCTGGGTGTTCTGCAGCCTCTTCGTATCCGCCTTCATGCCTTCCTCCCACTTTCCGCCAAGCATATCTCGGTACAAGCCCTTCGTCCCTTCCTCTATGTCTTTCCCAAGCAATTGCATTGCCTCCCCAGTCAATCTCCTCACCTCCGCAGCCAGCGCTAGCTCCTCTTCCTGCTTCACTTTCTTGCTCGAAGATTCCTGTTCTTCGTTAGCCTGCTGCTCCCTCTTCCTCTTTTCTTTAATCGCCTCGATCCTCTTCGCCTTCTCAGCCAGGTATCTCACACTATGTCCCACCGCCTCGCCGTGTTTGACAGGTGGTAGTGTATCAAGTGGTGGCGTGGTGAAGAAGAGCACGTGTCCGTGCTCGTCGCGATGGAACTGGTCTCGAATGTCTTCTGGGATGGAAAGGTTGGCTGCGTCGCTAAGATGATAAACTTCTATTGGCCGAGGTGGATTGTATGCGTTGGCGACAGCTGAAGTATTACGGGCTGTGGGCTGTGAGTATGCGTAGCCACTCTGAGGAGTGTTATAGTGGTCTATGTGACCACGCTGCTGAGGAGTTGGAAAGGCGTTGTGTGTAGTCTGTGGGGTGTAATTGGCAACTTGTTGATTGTAGTGCTGATAAGCCGGTGCTGGGGATGCCGAATACGGATGAGGCTGATTTGATCGTTGCTGCTCGTATGAGAGTGGTGCATGATTGGGTTGAACAGAAGATAGAGCGGTCGTAGAGACCTGAGATGCTGTACCTCCCATCGAAACGTCGCCCTGGCTAAGTATACGATAGCTATTATGCTCGTGACTCGTGACGTTGGCGGCCTGTCTTGGTGGTTGAGGAGCAGGCTGTGGTGGAGGTGAAGGTGTCGGCTCCGGGGGTGGTGAATCCTTTACCAGGCATGATATGTTAGTAGCCGAGGCGCAGTCTACGCATGCAAGATGTAAAGCACTCACATTCTCTTCCCTTGGGCGCTTGTGCACGGCTCCCACGATTGGCGGTGCGTTTTCAGCACCCCATGTAGGTTTTGGTAAATCATCAGTCTCTTTCGCATCGTCCTTGAGAAGATGCTTGATCGGACTCGGTATCTTCTTGATCTTCCGCGCCCCGTCAAAGAGATCCATCTCATAATCTTTCTCCCTGACCTCGTCTGGCAAGCAACTGGCCCATGTCTTGATCTTATTAAGTTTGAATTTCTCCTCGTTGTATCGCGCTTCGCACACATACACTTCCTTATCCGGAGGAAACCCACGGGGTCGTCCTCTGTTGTAGCGGGTGAAGAACATAACGAAACATCGATCTATTACCTCATCTATGTGGTGATCGCGATATTGCCCGGTCTTCATCACCTCATTTGGATAGAAGTGCTTTTCATGTTGATGGACTGTCCATTCTGGTCGGTAGTACCAGACAGCATTGACCCATTTCTGGCCCTCTGTGTCCTGCCATGTTCGGTAGATCTGTGTGACGATGGGCTTCGTAACATCGTTAGGGTTCTGAATATGCACCCAGTCGCCAACTTTCCACAGCTCGCCGTTGTGCAAGATGCCATTTGGTAAGGATAATCTCCCGTCTTCCATGACATACTCAGTGTCTGGCTTCCGCTTCTCTTGATCTGCTAGTCTGTGAGCCTCAATCTGTGGCGCACGTCAGTGGAATGAATTGCCAAGCAGATTATGAGCGGACACGGACATACCTGAAGCTGATTTGCATCCTTGTAAATTCGGCTTTCATCCTCATTGTAAATCTTTGCGTTGTTGAACATAGTGTCAATATCTTTCATGAAATGGTCAACAGACTGATATTTCCTGCGCTTTTGCTTCTTCTGCAAAGATTTATCAGCCTTGTACTCTAGCATCTGACAGTACAATATTCATGTTCGTCTTGAGGGCTTTATATTGACGAACCTTGATGACCTCTACCGCCATAAGCTCTTTGATTTCAACGTAATAATCAGGGTGTTCAGCCTTATCCAACAGTTGTACGAATTGGCGGATCATGGGCTCCCCATTTGGTTGCTTGATTTTCCTTAAGCCCTTGAGAATGGCGTTGATTCGAGCCTCCATAGGCGTGTCGACCTTGGGTGGTCGCCCGCGCTTCTTTCTTGGTTTGGCATCATTGCCCTTATGCCCCGCATCATCCTTAGAGGCCTCTTGACGCTTCGTAACTGCTGCTGTGCCTCGTGGACCACGTCTCCGTTTTCGTCGGGTTCCTTCGTCATCCGAGTCCTCGGCTTCGTCATCCTCATCCTCTTCATCGTCCTCGTCCTCTTCCTCCTCCTCTTCAATAGGCCGAGGATCAGCAGGTGGGATCTCACCGAGGTCGGGAAGCACTGCGGTTTCGTGAGAAATGATCTTTTCTTCGGCAAGCTTCTTGAACTCCGATTCGAAAAGAGCCTAATGAAGACCATGGTCAGCCTGACTGCCCACAGCGGTAAACCAGATGAATTACCTTGATCACAAGAGCATCTTGGTAAGCTTGAGCTTCTGGCCGGTTGTAGGTTTGCGCATTGTGTGGTATCTAGATAAGCACAATTCAGACAGTCTGTTTTCAATAGGCTTGCAAAGGATGGTTGCTACATACTAGTGCACAGTCTCTCACAAACTCCGAAAAGGTCTTATACGCCTTTGACGCCAATTTTTGCTGTCGCAACCAAATCCGTCAACATACGTCGGAGAGGAGTTGTGCATCGAATACTGGGTTAGGGTTAATTTGCTCACCTTGAGGGTACTCAGAGCCATTGGCTCCTTTATAACGTCGTAGTAGTCGGGGAGTATCCGCTTGTTGACTTTACGGTGGAAGACTTTAGAGGGATCGTGGCCACTGTGCGGGTTTCAGCAATTGTTCAGGTTCAGGACCGCTGCAAGGTGCTTATACTCTGCCTCTCTATGATTGTAGGCTGCCTTGATGACGGTATCCACGGCGTCCCATTCCGCATGTGTGACTCTAGGATCCTCGATTTTGGCCTGCGCGTCGTTGGTCTCCGTGGATTCGATTGGCGTCGGACTCATGCTGGTTTCTACCTGGGCCATGATTGTTGGTAATATTGCGCAAAGTCGAATTCGCTCCTCGAAACGAGCGTTTGAGCGCAGTTTTCGAGCGCAGTTCCAAAGTACACTTTTGCACTGATGTTGGACGTTTGAGAGAGAACGCGTACCTTGAATTCTCCACCTAGCCTAGCGTGTTCGCTTATTTAGCCGCAGCGCTTGCGCATTTGCCTGAGACCTCATCCCAGTCTGTGACTGTACGAGACTGATACTATGCCTTATGTACTCGTAGTGCGCAAAACTGACGGCTATTTGCCGAGTTCTCACCCAAACTCGGTGTTTTCATGAAGCATGCAAATCAACCCCCAGTTTTTCAATCTGTCTATAAATTCTGAAAGTTTTAGTCTTTTACAAAGTAGCCAATACTGTCTACTCAGTTTTCTGTATAATCTGTTCTGGGTTGTGCAATGTATAAATCTTTGAGTAAACAACGGTTTCTTTTACAAAATTAAGCGATTTTCATGTTTTTTGAGTGCCTTGAGTGTTCATGACTTCAAAAGTGATTTTATCTGAAGAATTTGTATATATAATTTATTTATCAGATAACTATCTATTATGTCTGAAATTTTCAAAATTATTAGATCTCATTGTGGGTGTGAAGTAATCATTGCAAGACTATGAGTTTTGGGTGAGAACTCGGCAAATAGCCGTCAGTTTTGCGCACTACGAGTACGAGTACATGTACGGAACCTGGAAGACGGAGCAAGAAACCTTTATACTGAGTCAGAGTATAGGCCCATAAGCTGAATCTATCCAGGGTCTGGAATCACCCCAAGTTACGGCCAGTGGCTTGTTATTGTTTGCTCTCAACTTTCCTCTTGAACAAGATAAATTCGAGGAAGCATTGTACCATTTCGTCCAGCCTTACTCTGCAGTAAGTCTTACATCGCACGTAGCATAGATCTTGTTTCCTGTTTCCTGTCGTACTGGAGATGAGGATCAGGGTCCGGGGACCGGCGGGACAATCAGTCATCACGATACCGGAGTCAGCAACGATTGGCGAGTTACAGCTTCAGATATCCGAGAAGACATCATTGCCGCACTTCGATGCCAAATATGGCTATCCTCCGAGATCTCTCATGCTCGCTGAACACGAGAATTCGATGAAGCTGTCTGAACTTGGCGTCAAGCTGGAAGGGGAGCAGCTGATCATTAGTCGAAAAGAGACCGAGACGACTAGAAAGAGTTCTAACAACCTGATGAGGGGAAATGAACCACCTACAAGTCAAGAAGGGGCCTCTCGGGTGCATATTGCGCCTGCTGTCGCAGCTAGTGATGGCAGGGACTTCAAGCTTTCAACAGGCTTCTCCTTCGCTGGCGTGGGCACAGCGCCACCATCACAGAAAGACCCACCACCGCAACACCAATCTTCACAATCTTCAGCACCGATGTCCCTTACAAGGAAACCGAATCCCTCTTTCGAGGCAGATCCTCCAGAACTTCCTTTGGCCTCTCACAATGGCACTCTTCTCCTCCGTATCATGCCTGACGATAACTCGTGTCTCTTTCGCGCCTTCGGCAGCGCCTTCTTTGGTTTCATGGACAGTATGACCGAGCTCCGCTCTCTCATCGCCCAAGAAATACAAGCTCAACCAGACACTTATTCGCAAGCTGTGCTGGACCAGAAACCAGATGACTACTGCAGATGGATACAGACGGAGGAAGCTTGGGGTGGTGGGATCGAGCTGAGCATTTTGAGCAAAAATTTCGATCTCGAGATCTGCTCCATCGATGTGCAGACCTTGAGAGTCGATCGCTTCAATGAGGGGAGGCCGACGCGGTGTATACTGGTCTACTCCGGTATTCATTACGATACTATTGCTCTTTCCCCCTCGGATCCACCGTATAAGCGTGCATATGCGCCACCGGAATTCGATACGAAAATCTTCGATTCGTCGGACCATTCAGTGCTGGTCAAAGCGGTCGAACTATGTAAGGTGCTGCAGGGGAAACACTATTTCACGGATACTGCGGGGTTCAGTGTCAGGTGCAATGTCTGTGGTGGGCAGTTTGTGGGAGAGAAGGGGGCTACCGAACATGCTAAGCAGTCTGGGCATTACGATTTTGGCGAAGCAAGTTGAACGTGTGTGCCCAGTCTGCGTAGATGCGGCAGACTTATGGAGATTGAAGTATTGCACTTAGCCGAGTGTAATGCTCAGCAACTATACAGCTAAGAACAGGTGTCTTTGCCAGATCACCTCTATAAAAGCAGATCGGGCAGAGCAGAACGTCACTAACTTACGGGGATCCTCACCCTACCACGAACATTCAGAACAATAGAAAAGACGATAGGCCTTAGACAGAGCCTTCTTGTATGCTGTGAGTTTTAATAGATCTTTGAAAGAATGCGCCTGCTAGCAGTACACCTGAACACCGGTCCAAGCCCACAGAGACGCACATCAACGCATACATCATCACTCCTTGCTCTTCTTCTTCTTTTTTTTACCCTCGGCCTCTCCATTAACCTCACTGTGCCTCCTCTTCTTCTTGTCATCCGATTTGCCATCTTTGTCCTCCTTAGACTTCTTCTCTTTCTTCTGCTTCTCTTGCTTTTGTACAGCGCGAGGTGCAATGTCTGCCATGTCTTCATCGCTGGTGCCGTGTACTGGGCCATCGACATTAATGTCTGCGAGGACAGAGTCCATGGCGGTTCTCTGAATATGTTAGCTTGTATCATAACTGCTCTTGATCGATGTGTCGGCTTACCATAGCCAGCTCGTTCTTCATTGGCGGGGCTCCGGATGCGTAGAACTCTAACCTCTCCTCTACTTGCTTTCGCAAAGCGTCGCCAAACTTCGTCGTAGGAGACTCAGTGAAGTTGTCTATTCTTGATGCAATAGAGCATTTATTGGCTAAGAATCTTGATATCCTTCCCTTGTTCTTCTGCCCAGCCCTGCCAATGAATGAAGAATGGTATATTAAGCCATATTTTGGCGTGTTTCCTTTCGTCTTCAAAGCCCTGAAGAGTGCTTTCTCTGCTCCGAGAATCTGCACCGTCGACGCAGGATACTTGGAGAGGTTCGTCAAGCTTCCAGCGTGTGAGATGAGGCGAGCACCAACGGTTTCGCCAATGAGTGCGGCGAGATTTGGCGCGACGATGCTCATCTTCGATATCAAGTAAGCGGAGAGCGACTTGCGGTAATTTGACAGGCTGACGACGCGTTTTGCGAAGTCGACCACGTTGTCCATATCTGCTTCGGATATGTCCTGGCCCATGCTAACTCTTGCAGCATCGATGATGCTCTGCGCAATGTCCGCATCATCGTTGACTACTGCCGCCAAATCGTGTAGACGGTCATCTGAAAGGGTTTTCTTGTCGCCGATGAACAGAGCTAGACGAGCGTACTGCTGGTTCTCCGAGACGATCTTGACGAGCTCCGGGAAGTGCCACGAATACCATTCCCTTACACGCATCGAAAACGTGTTCACAGCCTTATCCAAGTGATCCAGCGTGGCAATGGCCTGGATGATGTGGTTGTCATTCTTCTGCACGCTGAACTTGACCCTCGCTCTGGAGTAGGCATGGCCTAGGCCGAGCTGTGCTCGTTCCACATCTCCCTCTTGCAATTGCTTTAAAAGTTTTGGCGCATGCAAGCGGATGCCACGGAGCATGTCTTGAACCACCTCGCTTGTGTCACCAGTCTCACATTCGACCGAGGGAAAGGCGGCTTTAATGCTACCAGCAAGGTTCTTATCTGCAACCCCAAGAACAACCTTCTTTTTCTTGCCTGGCTTCGGGAGGTTGACTTCAAGAAGGGAACGTAGATACTCGGAGGCGATGCCTTCTGAGACCTCATTGGCGTTCTCGAGAGCTTGTGCCGCTCCTCTTGACTCAGTCAGCGCCATTGCCTTACAAGGGACAGCGATCAACACATACTGAAAGGGCGCAAAGCTGACAAGCTTGATCATCTTCCCAAATTTAGATAGATCCTGCATCTGAGTCAGCCTCTTTGCTTTCTCCCCTCCGCAGCGAGATTGTGATACCTGAACAGCATCCTGGACCTCTTTAAGCCGGTTACCAACGGTATCCGCCTGGTGTACGACTTGGAATACTGCGTAGCCAACCGACGACTCGTGCAGGAGGTAGTCTACAGACATGGTTGGCAGATGCGATTGCGGTATTGCTAAAGTCTGAGGACTGTCACAATGAGCCTCGCAGTGGTCCGCTTGATAGCAATTACAAATCGCACCAGAACAGAATATTGACCACTCCTAGATTGGCCCGAAGATTCTTGTAAGTAGCGCGTTGTTGTTATACGAATGCCTCCGTATCTGTGTTCGGTCGTCGTCCTAAGCTGAAATTCTGGTTGTCGCTTGAATTTCTTCGTGCGATCTAGCGTCAGCCTTGGAAAGAGCCTCACCGCGTCAGGAATATTGTTTTTCGCGACTGAGAGCTACAATACCCCGACAGTACTCTAGATTTGCGACAGTTTTTGTAGCTTTGGAGTCAATACTAGATAAATCCTTCTATCTCTAAACCTCATCATGTCCGCAGCTCAACTACTCAATCCAAAGGCAGAATCAAGGGTATAGTTTCTAACTACAGCTTTACTGGCACACTCTAATGCTTTGCAGAGACGTGGAGAAGCTCTCAGGGTCAACATATCTGCCGGTGAAGGTTTGCAGGATGTGTTAAAGTCGAATCTGGGCCCAACAGGCACAATCAAGATGTATGTGACCCCGCTGTTGGTACTCTTAATTGATCACTTATATTTCGCAGGCTTGTGGATGGAGCCGGCTCAGTATGCTCAGCTTCCAAAGACTTGGGTCTTCCACCACAATTGCTTATTTGTGACAATAGATTAAACTGACAAAAGATGGGAATGTTTTGTTGAGGGAGATGGCATGTACTCCGTGCGAATCTCAAACGTACCTGCTAACAAACCTCCAGCAAATACAGAACCCTACGGCTGTATGTTGGCCTGTTTTCATGGTGAAGCCCTACCGAGGCTTACATATATAGGTCATGATTGCAAGAGCGGCCACGGCTCAGGACGATATTACTGGCGATGGGACTACTTCGGTGGTTTTGATGGTTGGAGAGCTTTTGAAGCAAGCAGACCGTTACATCTCGGAAGGACTACACCCTCGTATAATTACCGACGGCTACGAGATTGCAAAGTCCGAAACTCTGAAGGTATTCCCTTCTCCCACTGATTATACGAATCGCTCTCACTTGTCTTTCATAATAGTTCCTAGACGAATTCAAGCTCAAAAAGGACGTGGATCGGGAGCTTCTCCTCTCCGTAGCACGAACTTCCCTGTCAACCAAGCTCAACAGCTCTCTCGCCGAGCAACTCACACCTTCTATCGTGGATGCCGTACTCTCTATTTATCATCCACCGGAAAAACCAGATCTTCACATGATTGAGATTATGAAGATGCAACACCGTACTGCTTCCGATACGCAATTAATTCGAGGGCTTGCATTGGATCATGGCGCAAGACATCCGGACATGCCAAAACGAGTAGAAAATGCCTACATCCTGACGCTGAACGTTAGTTTGGAATACGAGAAATCGGAAGTCAACTCAGGCTTCTATTACTCAAGTGCTGAGCAGAGAGAGAAACTGGTGGAGAGTGAGCGGAGATTCGTCGACGACAAGCTACGTAAAATAGTCGAGCTGAAGAAGGAAGTGTGCGGAAATAATCCGAAGAAGGGCTTTGTGATTGTCAACCAGAAAGGCATAGATCCATTGAGCTTGGACGTGCTGGTTAAGAACGGTATCTTCGCCTTGCGAAGAGCAAAGAGGAGGAATATGGAAAGACTGCAGCTTGTCTGTGGTGGGACTGCCCAGAATAGCGTGGATGATCTGACGCCGGACGTCCTCGGTTGGGCCGGTCTCGTGTACGAGCATCAGCTGGGAGAAGAGAAATATACCTTCATTGTAGGTCCAGTTTCTCCACTCGGAATGATTGGTCTCTCAGACTGACCCCATACAGGAGGAAGTGAAGGACCCAAAGTCAGTAACCTTACTTATCAAGGGGCCAAACGTCCACACAATAACGCAAATCACCGATGCCGTTCGGGATGGTCTACGGAGTGTGTATAATATGATTGTCGATGGGAGCGTAGTCCCAGGTGCAGGTGCTTTCCAAGTAGCCTGCGCGGCACATCTATCAAGCGAAGCATTCAGAAAGCAAGTCAAGGGTAAAGCTAAATGGGGCGTCTCGGCTTTCGCGGATGCACTATTGGTCATCCCAAAGACTTTGGCTGCGAATTCAGGGCACGATATTCAAGACTCATGTAAGCATCTCTGGCTCGCGACAAGTCTTGAAGACTAACTCCGGGCAAATAGTGGCAGCACTGCAGGACGAACAAGCCGACGGTAACATCGTTGGTCTCGATCTGAGTGACGGCCAACCTATGGATCCGATTCAAGTAGGCGTCTACGACTCGTTCCGCGTTTTGAGGAATTGTATCGCATCAAGTGCGGGCATCGCCTCGAATCTGCTTCTCTGCGATGAATTGCTGAAAGCTAGACAAATGGTAAGATCACTCTTGTGGTGAGATTGGTACCGATGGAGTGGCTAACAGTTCACAGGGTCGACCCTCTGGTCCCGGTGCCGGCGATGGCGAGCAATGAGTTGACTGCCGGTTGCTGGCGCTTGTGCGGTGTTTTAGACTACTGAAGCGCCAAACAGACAAGGATTTCAGCAAGGCTGTACATTATCAGATAGACTAATTGCATATGCTGTCCCTTTTGTAGGAGATCCTGGTTTCTTAGTGGGTCCGTTGTTGGAGCATCAGCTCAAATTTGATTATCCGGAGGACTGTCCTGGTCTTTGCCGATTGAAGTCCCTGACATTCTGACATTGTTCCTGTTGTGAAAGGCGAGACAGCCGTTTGAGTTACCACGAAATCACAGGAGCGTTGCCGCTGAATTGTAGTCAGACCCTTTGGAAACAGACCACCTCGCTCCACAATTCTTTTCACAACTCAGTGACTCTGGGATTATGTTTGTGTCGCTTGCACTCATGGTAATATTGTACCTCTATGGTCTACTTTGGCGAGCATTACATTTAGAAATTGAGGATTTCGGTGCCGTTCTTGGATGCTCTGCCCTGAGGTGTTGCGTCTTGCGTTTACTTCTGGCTTCACGCTCTGTGTATGAATCGCCGCACGGCATACATCTCCTTCTTATCATACTCAAAAAGCAAAAGGCGCTTTCAATCAAGATATCAAGCGGTATGATGAGCAGCACAGAACGGTCCTCCATCCTACGGTCGGAAGGAAGTTCATCTCGGCCCACTTCAGCCGGTTTCGTGGTGAAACTGAAGATAGGCAGATACACAACGTTGAAGAACAGCCAGGAGATCTAGGCATAACTCCTGGCATATGATATCATGATGAGAACGGAAAACGTGCTGTCATCGAGTTCTCTGTGCACCTTTCCTCAAGACATGCGAAAGTAATGTAATTATTGCACGTATTGTTTGTAAGTGGGCTTGTGCGGTAACGTAGGTACGAAGGTACTTCGTACCTTGCCAAAGCCGGGCCGCACTAATTGAGCCGCCTGACAGGGTGTACCTGTACATGTACATATATGCATTGATTGACCTCGTTCCCTCGAGCTTGTTCAATGAGCTCTGCCTATCAGATGATTCTTGGCAACATCTGTCGATGATCAGACTCCCAATGGACAGGCCCGTCTCTGTCTTAATCGTACACGCGATCGCACCTCGGTCCTTGCGGCAATAGTTGCGGATACGATGCTGCGCTTTCGGCGGTACAGAGTCTTCCTAGTCTTCGCCGTTTTCACCATCGTAGCATTATATCACTTCACCAGTGTTCGGGATTGGGAGACGGCTTCCTCAATAAGTGTTGACAGCCTCAAGAATTTTGGTTTGAAAGGGACTTCGAGGACACCGAGTACCATTGAGAACGCTGTTAAGGAGACCCAGCATGCTACTTCGTACCTATCAGCAATTTCGAGCGCCCGGAGCCCAATAGTATTGTCTTCTATCTCGTCGACGAGCAAACCGGTACAGAAGCTGCCGACAACGACAAGCTCGGACTCGATCGGTAGCTCGTACACGAATACAAACACCGTACTCGCGGATCAAGTTCATGATATACAGAATGAACCGTCAGGGCTCCCGACAGACGGCAGACCCGCTGGCATCGCAATACCTTCGGCGGATGACAGTCTTTCGGAGCAGGGACAAGGTAGACTAGAGGTTGATCCTGTCTATACCAGTATTGCAAAGAGCCACTGGAGAAAGTTGCAGGAGCACTTCCCAGTTCCATCAGAATCCATCATTCAGCTGCCAACTGGGAAACCGAACCCAATACCAAAGCTTCAACATACGTTTACAGATGAGTCTTCAAATTCGAAGATTGATAGGGAGCGCAAGCTGGTATCGATCAAGGAGGCTTTCACACGTTCATGGGGCGGTTACAAGCAGCACGCATGGCTTCAGGACGAGCTTTCGCCAGTGTCGGGCAAGTTTCGAAATCCCTTTTGCGGCTGGGCCGCAACTTTGGTAGACAGTCTAGACGCACTCTGGATCCTGGGCATGAAGGACGAATTTGAAGAGGCAGCAAATGCTGTCAAACAGATCGACTTCACAACGAGTATACGGAACGATATTCCTCTGTTCGAGACGACAATTAGATACTTGGGCGGCTTGATTGCTGCTTATGATCTCAGTGATGGGAAGTACGAGGTATTCTTGGATAAGTCAATCGAACTGGCTGAGGTATTAATGGGGACATTTGATACGCCGAATCGTATGCCAATGACATTTTATCAATGGAAGCCGTGAGTCGCCGCATTGAGGAGAGTTCGGGGGACTGTCTAACATTTCAGCAGTGCGTTCGCGAGTCAACCACATAGAGCAAGCACTAGAATCGTCCTTGCAGAGCTTGGCTCGCTGTCCTTAGAGTTCACGAGGCTCGCTCAGATTACTAAAGAGGCAAAGTACTACGATGCTGTAGCCCGTATTACGAACGAATTCGAAAATTGGCAGAATAATACCAAGCTTCCAGGCATGTGGCCAATCTCTATTGATGCTTCTGGCTGCAAGAAACCGGAGATGACGTTCACTACACCGGTCCATTCCATCCTCAATGGGCCACAGAATCCACCAGAATCTGCGAAACGATCCTCAACAGGTCCGCCTGTGCAGCTTGTTACAGATGATCTAGTCCAGACGTCTCTGCAATTGGAAGATCTTGGTAAGGCTACGTCCAACACACCTGCGTCGGCAGCACTAGCTCTCGGAAGGTCTAAATCGCAAGAGCGGGGTGTGAGCCACGCAGACCAAGCGGGTAAAATATTCACAGGGCAGAATCCAGTCGTCAGTTCGACCGAACAAAGCATAACGGAGATGGGGAAGAGGCAATTGCTCGATGCGACGCTTTCCAATGGTACCAGTTCTATCGTCTCGGCTAAGACGGGCACAATCACCTCCGATGACTCCGAATGTCAACCGCAAGGGCTTGCTTCTCCGCCAAACATGGCCACCGAGACCTTCACACTTGGCGGCATGTCAGATTCTGTTTATGAGTACCTGCCAAAAGAGTATATGCTGCTTGGTGGACTCAACGACCAATATCGGACTATGTTTCAGCAGTCGCTGGACGCTGTCAAGAAGCACTTGCTCTTCCGACCAATGACTCCCAAGAACCGCAACGTTCTCTTCTCGGGCACCGTCACCTCAAAAGGTTATCCTGAACTCGCAGATAACATACAGCTCAAGCCAGAAGGGCAACATCTTACCTGCTTTGCAGGTGGAATGTTTGCTGTGAGTGCCAAAATCTTCGACCGGCAGGAAGATCTAGACATCGCGGCTAAGCTCACTGATGGCTGCATTTGGGCATACGAATCAACTGTCACAGGAATCATGCCTGAAGGTTTCGTCGTGGTTCCATGTCCAAACAGAGACGAGTGCCCCTGGAACGAGACTTCTTATATGGACGCGTTGGATCCATACCGAGAGAGCAGAGAGAGGCGAAGAGAGCAACAAGAGCAGTCCATATTAGCTCAAGAACATAAAGACGTGGGTTTGGATTCGACAGGAGATGTCGAGAGCACCGCTCTGTCAAAGCTACCCCCTACTGCAACAGCGGTGCCGGAACCGAACCACGGTCTAAGCAATCCTTTAACGAAGATGCAGCTTCAAGATATGGATAGTAATTTGCCAACAGCAGCCGATTCGGTAATTCAGGATGCAGGTAGCCTCGCTCCAATACCGGCCAACAGGCAGTCCGATGCAGGGTTTTTACATGTGAATGATTCCAACACAGGACCCAGCAAGATTGCTGGTTCTTTTGCTGACACTACTACTACCATCGCCTCTTCAGCAGCCTCGAAGAGTTCTGAGACGCCTGCATCAGCCTACACACCCCCACCCATCCTTACTCATAAAGAATTTGTCACGACTCGCATAGAGAACGAGCGTCTTCCCAAAGGTTTTACAAGTATATGGAGCAGGAAGTACATCCTTCGACCAGAGGCTATTGAGTCCGTGTTTATCATGTACAGAACGACGGGCGACGAGTATTGGCGGGAGAAAGGCTGGCAAATGTTTACTGCTATTCAGAATTACACCCGCGTAGAGTTCGGTAACTCCGCGATCGGGGATGTGACAAGTAGCGCGCCGGATGCCCTGGATGAGATGGAGTCATTTTGGCTGGCTGAGACGCTGAAGTATTTTTATTTACTGTTTAGTGATCCAGAAGTTGTGAGCTTGGATGACTATGTGCTGTAAGTGCCTCTCTCAAGCCAGGCGACTACTATAACCCGAGCTGACATTGCAACAGGAACACTGAAGCACATCCTTTCAAACGGCCGAAGTAGACGAGCCATAGATGGACTTGTGCCAGCTCTTTCGCTCGATTATATACTCGGAATACCCCTAGATATTGAGTGGGCGTTTGTTTACTATCCTCATGGCGGCTTTATGCGGCGTTGTAGTCAATGCCTACTTTGTGTGAATAGCATACGCATTGAAATGGTTGTAATTGACTATCCAGGCCATAGTGCGGACTATGATCAGAGTCCAGATTAGACCTATGAAAGCTGCGACTGTCACCGTCACCATCGTGGTGAAGCATGTGGAGTTCGCCTAATCATTGTCATGGCCTCATCCAAGCATCACAGTCAAACGAGTGACGGAGCATTGGGTCCCTCGAACTCCTGAATATGTCTCCCGCAATAGCACAACCTCTTCCACCTTTTGGTAGTTGAATGATGGAGTTTGAAGTTTCTTATAGTCTTGACGATGAGCAGCAATTCTGGGACGGTACATTCCTTTTGGACTTATGGTTAGCCAAGCAGAGGATCACTGACGGATGGTCCTGCAGAACTCGACGACATCGTCTCAGCTCACTGCCCGTCGTATGTGCTAATCGATAATGCCTTGAGATCTTATCTGAGCTTCACGACCAACTACAAAGGTGCGCACGTACTTACAGCGCTCGCGGGTGGTTCAGAGATGCTGAACGATTAGCAGGAGAGTACCTTCAATCCGAGTACGACATTGCTCGCTGCTCTTACAAGCTTCTCGAGTCTGCGCTCTTCGCCGCGCATAAGGACTATGTCCGTAGGCAGATCGTTTATAGCCTTCTCCAAGTACTGCGCAGCCAACTACCTCCCCTGGCGCAAAAGCTCAGGTCTTGCAGGAAGATTCCGCCGACACCCTCCACCTAATCGCTTCTTTCCTCCTATTTGACGGCCGGCGAAATGAGGCGACATTTGAGATGATGAACGAAGAAGGGGCTTTCCCGCGCTTACTCGAGCTCATACGAGGCCGAATCGACGATGAAGCGGGCTTATACAGGATGCTGCTCGAGCTGCTTTATGAAATGTCACGAATACAACGATTACGAATAGAAGACTTGAGTAGGTCCATTACACGGAGCTCTGAAAGGCTTACCACTAATGAACCCCTTTCAGTGCTAATTGAGGACGATTTCATTACATACTTATTCCAGACCATCGAGGAGCTTTCCGATGATGTCAATGACCCCTACCACTATCCTGTGATACGAGTGTTGGTACGTTTATCTGATATCCTGTGCCTCGGACGACGTCCTTACTTGCAAGACAGCTGGTATTCAATGAACAATATATGGTCTCAGCACATGATCCCGGACCTGGAGAATACCCATCCATTCCCTTAACGAATAAAGTCATTAAAACTCTCTCATCTCACGGCCCCGCCTACATGACCTTCGGCGAGAATCTTATTCTCCTTCTGAACAGAGAAAGTACGTTTGATCCACTCCTGATGCCACTGGCACTGCCTATGTCTCCCGACTTCATTAACCTCGTCAGGCGAAACATCCCTTCAACTACTCATCCTCAAACTCCTGTACCTCCTCTTCACCACGCGCTCCACATACGAATACTTTTACACCAATGACTTGTGCGTCCTCGTTGACGTCATGGTCCGCAACCTCCTCGATCTCCCTGAAGAATCTGCCGCCTTGCGGCACACGTATCTCCGGGTCCTGTACCCCCTTCTCGCGCACACACAGCTACGAAATCCGCCTCATTATAAGAGGGACGAGTTATTGAAGCTGCTCACTATGATGACGAATGTCCGATCTGCGCACTTTGCTCCTGTTGACGAGACGACGATACGGCTCGTGGGTCGGTGCCTGCGGGTACCGTGGTTGAGAGAAGACGCGGATGGCAGGGGAGCAGGGGATGTCGCGAAGAAGATGTTAGGAATGGATTTGGGTACTGCAAGCGAAAGCACGCTAAGTGTTTTGGAAGTGGCGGCGCATAGGGAGAAGCCGGGCATACAAACGCCGAGCAGGGAGAAGAATGTCGAAAGGGAGAAAGCGCGAAATGAAGTTGACAGAGCCGGTGACGGTATGATGGTGGCAGCTGTGGACAATGGCGTGACTATAGAGCTGAATGGGAAAGCTCTCGGGGATGAAAAGAGTCCGTTCGAGATGGAGGGAGAGGCTTAGCTGCGGTGTGCTGTTGGCCTTGCGGTTTTCGTATCTTGTACAGTACCAACGTTGGAATGTTCAGCCGCCGGGCGTTTTGGAAATGTTTGCAACTCAAAGCAGGGAGTTTCTGGGGCTGGACAAGAATTATGGCTACAGGCAGGACCGCGTCAGAATGAGGCGAATCTTTCAAGAAAGCGTGGAAAGCCGCACACTTGGGCGTTTGTATCAACACCGGAGTAAGCAATGCGCAAGATGTTCGAGGCATCTTTTCCTTTCAGGCTCGTCTGTCTGGCCATGACGATTATTCAATTCTACATCAAATCATGCTTCTAGCCGCAGGATATCGTCCTGTCCTCCCACCAGTAGGCACCTGTGGTCCGGTGAGAGCAACGACTTGCTGTGAGGGATATGTTGGTCGCGAGAGATGCGAGCATCCTCTGATACCACATAAATGTAGCTTCCCACGTCAGACGACCTACCCTGCAAACGACACAGTCCTCATCTCTCAATGAGCAGCATCCTCCCATCTCCCGTCGTATGCTCATCTGGTGCTCATAAATACCGGACGGACCCCAGAGGAAGCGGTTCTCAACAGTACTCTCATCTGGCACGGGACTCATTCGATACTAAAACCAGCTCCAGCTCCAGAACTACCCAATCCAATCCGACGCTTTCTTGTGAAGAGCATTCCTCCTCAAACCATGGCGGGAGACAGATCGATGGACAAGGCCGCTGCAGCGCGCATTCAATCTGCTGCCGTAAGTCCTCCGTTCCTACCACTCGGTACCCCCTTCAACTACCGTGTGTATACTGACACCAGTCTTCACGTGATGTAGGCCAAAGCGGGCGGTGACGACGGCGGTTTCGCACAGAGCGATGCGGACAGGAACGCTGACGCGTCCGCCGCGGCTGCAGGGAGTGGAAACGCGGGAGGGACCAAGGGCAGCGGTGGCGGCAGCACTGAGTACGGGCAGGGCGGCGATGCCGGTCGTGGCGGGGCGGGACAGCAGAGATGGTGGCGGGCTGACATCGGATCTTCACATCACGTCGGAATTGGCAGTGGGAAGTGGTCTTGCCACGTTACGGAGAACGGTCCTGACGGCTGGACGGAAGCGGGAGTATTAGCAATAGATCACTCCTGCCCAGAGGCTGGCTACGCAATTGTAAACGATGGTCGTGGAAAGATGCAAATGTAAATTGAAGTATGTGGGAAATATGTACTGCAAAATCAATGCCTAAACGACACGAAAGAATCTCCCGTCTCCACAACGCCGCCATCCACGCCCAAGATCCATCACAGATGGTCGGAGGTGCCCATGCGTTCATGACACGGCCAATGATGGCAAGGAACTCATCTGACCTAGATCATTGTACACCCCGAATGCATTCCATAAAAGTCATCAAGGATCACGGGCAGCCGAGGAAGGTTGACGGAGGAAGAATGATTTTATTTTAGGCAACAGGAGCGAAGGAGAGACGGAAGGAAGAGAGGAAGGGTTAGTTGCTGCTCTGCCCCAAGACCCCCCAATACTGCTCGGCTTGAAACGTCTGATCGGTGTTTTTCTTCCACATCTCGTTGTAAGCGGAGAAAACGAAGAGGTCCCCCGGGAAGCTGCTCTTCAGCGAGGCGATAGCGACCTGCTGATTGGCGTCGGACGGCACCGCGACGTTGTGGTTTATACCCTGAGAGGGCCACCCCGACTCCGTGATTACGGTATGCTTTCCGGCAGCTTTCGACAAGCGCTTAGTTTGGTTGGAGACGAACTCGCCGGCGTTGGAAGCTTCGACGTAACCGTTGTAGAAGGCGTGGCAATTGGCGGCACAGTAATCGGACGCGGCACAGAGCTGGGGGTTGGCGATCAGGGCCTCCACCGTGTCGACGGTCACTACCGGCCCAGTATAGCCAGCACTCCGCAGTAGACCGCGCGCAGTGCCGATTGCGCCGACAACGGCGCCGACTACAGAGGGGCCACCTGAGTTGACTAGCTCGTTGCCGATAGCCACGGTGTCGATGTATCCCCAGTCGTCTTTGGCGGCGTCAATAATCGTCTGAATCCCGCTCGAGACTTGATTGATGTCGAGAATGCCAGCGAATAGCTTCATATTCTTGGACTTGGCCGCCGAAAGAACGGTGGAAACTTGGTTACAATTCGTCTCATAGATCCTTACGACGCCGTAGCCATTGATTTTCTCGAAGTCGGTGTTGACCTGGTCTTGCAACTTGCAGCTGCCGTCGGCATTTTTAGGGGTGTATGTGATGCCCATCTGAGAAGAAGGGCCGGGCGCGCCGGGGCCGGGCGAGTCTGACGGTGCGGCGGGAGACGATGGCGCAGCGGTCGACGACGCAGCAGATGCCGCAGAGGGGGCGGGCGGCTGGGATGCCGCAGAGTACGCGGGCGGCTGGGATGCTGCAGAGTACGTGGGCGGCTGTGATGCCGCAGAGCTTGGGGCCACTGGCGCCTGAGCGAGTGAAGAGGACGAAGGCACCGCGACGGAAGACGGTTGACCTCCGTACACTGTCTTGGTGACGATATCATACTCGGTCACATAATCGATATTGGTAACGACTACTTGTCGAGCCTGATGACGGTGCCGGTGGCCTATCATTGACATATTAGCAAGAATATCTCTCGCGCCAATTAGCGGAGCTGACCTACCACCAGGTTGTGAAGCGGCGAGTTGGAGCAACGACACAGCCACAAGGGCGAAGATACCAGTCCTCATAACGTGCTTGTTGTTGTTGTTGTTGTTGTTGTTGTTGTTGTCGTCGTCGTCGAGGGGTCTAGCAATATATCTAGCTTTTGCGAAGCGTGAGGTCGTTGAAGGAGAGAATGACTGTGTCCGACCAGCGGAAATGGTGAGCGAAGAGTTCCAGAGATTTAAATCAACATTGAGGGGTTGAGTGAACAAGAAAGAGATGACACAGGAGTTGTTGGAGGCCACGTATATTTGAGCGAGCCGGTGTAATAAATATAGAGTACCTACGGCAAAGCAGTGTCGGTGGACAATAATGAATCAACAACAATAATATGGCCCTTTCACCTTTCCCATTCACTCACAATAGAGAAAGTAAGGAACGGTGCTTTGTTGGTAGCGCGATTGAAAGGTACGGCAAGTGATCGTATATATGGTTGATTGAAGGAATGGATAAGGACCAGCTGTGATAGTCGCAGTCACTGACGCGCCGTCTGGAAGGATTGTAGAGGAGAGACAGCTCGCTGATCTCGAATGTTGTGATTGTTGTAGAGGTAAGGAATGTGCGTGATCAGTGTCGCGTTCCAGAACGACGGCTGTTTATTCTGATTCACAAAGATGGGACAGTGAATGCAACTCGGATGGAAGGTCTCAGCGGTATTTATAAATCATAATGCATTGAGAAGGAGCGGCGGGTAAGTGCTGGAGCCCTACAGGATAGATACATGTACTAACAATGTGCATGAGGGAGAGCATTGATTGGGTACGAGTTTGTATCCTTGGCAGCGGCAAGTGAAGTGTCTTCGTTCCTGGCCTACTGCAAGGGCGCTTAAACCTAAAGCAAACAGATGCAACGCTACTTCAGCTTCCTACTCGTACTTTGACCAAGTCATCATCACGACGACAACGCATCTTGTTGGATCCAAACAGACTGCCAAAGCTCTACCTTCAACATCCCACTTTTCCTCCCCAACATTCGGCGCTGATCCATCGACATGCCGCGCTTCCCCTAGACTGCTCCACTCCGTGGCCGAACTCGGACAAAGGTTTTGCGAGCACGTGGTCGAGCAGGGAGGGTCCCGCAGAAACAACAGCTTTGAAACGCACAGGTTGACTACCTGAACAATGGACGTCTGTCTACGATTGATTGTGTTGAGATGAGTTCTCGCCATAAGAACGCCCCTGCTGCAAACCACAATGTGCAGATGCCTTCCATGAAGCTCAGGGGGAAGGGCAAGTGATTGAAGAGTGCCGGCACGCGTCAACGCCGCCTGTTGACCATTTTGGTGATGGCATGCCTGATCGTGGTCCCCGCCCTCTCAATCTCCTTCCGCGAGAGCCCACTGGTGATGCATACTTTCAGTGCGGGCTGCAACTCCCAACCGTCATCCTTTGAGGTTGCGTACACGGCACGTGGCATGCTTTTCAGACGAGTGATTAACACCCCGTTTGCAAGTGTCTGAAGACCGGGTTAGTGCCACCGGCGACGTCCGCAGGCTTCGAGGAGGCATGTCTTACCTCGTCCACAATGTCCTGCAACAGTTGCGTTTGATCATCGATGCTGAGACGCTTGGACGCAGTGACTTCGTGTTTGAACACCAGGAGCATGATAGGGTTATCAACGGAACTCGTGCACCGTACCCACTCGCTCCTCGGGTCCAGCTGGCTCCACATGGTCTTTACGTTTTCCCGGACTTGGTGCATGATATCTGGATTCGTTTGCAGCAATGCCAATGTCTCGCTCGCGGTAGTCGCGAGCATGGCGGGCAGGGCGGCGGAGAACGTGTACGCCGCCGCTGAGATACGCTGATGTTCGACGATCTCATCTGATCCGGCGCAAAAGCCACCACCGGCACACAGTGACCCTGCCAGAGAGCCTACAATCATATCGACCTCGGCCGCGTCCACGTTCTGTTGTTCGGTGACACCGCGACCGGACCGTCCCAAGATCCCGAACGACCAGGTTTCGTCCAGTATCAGCCGGAATTTGTATCGTAGCTTCAGCTCGATCTACCGCCGGTGCGATCAGCTAAGCTTTCGCTACAAAGATCCTACCCGAGCACCTACAATCCTCGGCAGATCCACAACGTCCCCTACGTTCTCAAAGATGCCCTCAGTCACGATGAATCTTCGAGTCAGCGGCTTCTTTGCCTGCTCTTTCGTGACCTTTTCGAGCACTTTTTGAAGATCCTCCAAGTCATTATGCTCATACCACCGTACCGTGCTTCGTGAGATCTGGATGCCTTTCCGTATCGCATAGTTGACTGCCTTGTCTGCCACGATGATGTCTCCTCTCTTCGAGAATGCCGGTATGACACTTGATATCGTGGAGAAAGCCTGCGCGTAAACGATGCATGCGGGGGTACCGAGGTGGGCGGCGATGTCGGCCTCGGTCTTCATGTGGACATCTTGCGTTCCGTAAAACCCTGGTGGTCCGCAAGGCCCTACACCGTACGTTCGCAGAGTCTGAATAGCTTTCTCCTTGAGCGTCTCGTTCGCGACAAAATTGTAGAAATTGTAGGATGCGAGATTCGTGATCGTCCGGCCATTCGAAAGCTTCGACTTTGGGCCCGTCGGACTGCGGGTGGACCTTTCAGCAGTGCCTGACGGCATCCGGGATATGTGCGCGTCTTACCCAACGATGACAGGCCTCTTCTCATTCTCCGCTTCCTCAAAAGCTGTCTCGGACGCCACCAAAGGCTCCGGCGTCCAGTCCTCGACAAGCTCATCAATCTCCTTTCTTGACAGTCAGCCCACGATCACCGAGGGAGCTGCCGGCTTACTGCGCACCTCATCGGAGAGTGGGACGTAATTTTGCTTCTGTGTCGAGTACTTGGGCGCAAGTAGATACCTCACGGCGAAGAGGAAAAGGAACAGTTCCACCGCAGACCGCACCGGGTCATTCTGGTAGCTCGACTTGACGTACCGAAGGAAAATGGCGGACCCGGGGAGCTTCTGGAAGTGGATCGAGAATTCGTCTAGGAAACTGAGTAGCCAGTTTTGAGCATCTTGCAGATCCATCGTTCCATGAGCACAATGTTGGAATTGTAAAAAGAGAATAATGTCGCGCAATACCACCTCAACTTCCATACCAGTATGAGGCAGGGTCTAAGTATCGGCAGTCGCTATCACGTGCACGGCCGGGTACGGCACGACATTACTGTAGCAGTTTACGAGATGTGTTATGGCTTAAGGACTACATGAACTGCTGTCGAACAGGGTTACGTGCGAACATGAACAACCCGATTCGAAGGACTACTGTTCATCTATTGATTTCATGTACAAGGGCTCTCCAGCCTCGAGAATGTGCAAAGTACAGCGCCAGCCGATAACGATTTGAGAAATCCATCATTGGGCCCGTGCTTTTGAACGATGACTTCAAGGTATAGAAGGTAGAGAAGGCGGAGAATACACCGTGCAGTGAGCATTACAAACGAGCGAAAGCGGCCTCTATCCCACATGCCATAACCCCGAAACAAAGAATATCAAGGGACCGTCACGCTGCGGTTGATGTAATCATTAAGTCCGCCGAAGCACCGGACGTGCTCCCCTTACGTTGTTTTAGCGGGTATTGTACACTGTAGAGCTGACGATCGAGCTCTACTTGAACTTACTACCTTAGGCTAATCGAGCCTTGCCGAATGTAAAGGCTGATGTCGTCGCTGCAGCAGCTGCGCCTCCAACCAAACCTGTACCAGTCTGAGAACCGCTCGTGTCGTTATTGTTCTGACCTGTGGGCTGCAGAAGCTGCAGCGGGATGGACGGTAGCTTATTGAGAAATTTACCGGCAACGATAGGGCCAACGATCAACGCGACGAATACGATAAGCAGGATGAAGTAGAGGATAGCAAAGCGTATGACCCGTCTCTTTCTTAGCTTTGACTGCTTCAAAGAGTAGATCGGAGGTCGGATTTGTCGACTGAGTGCGTTAGTACCCTGTGCACATCAAGTGAAGATAGGGTAAACGTACCTTGGTCGGAGCCAGAAGAGCATGACAGAATGAAATTTGTCGACATACGGAACAGCCAGGACGGGGAGCATGACGAAGAGCAGGACGTGACCGAGGATAAAGTCGGCCGCGAACATACCAAGCTCGGTGATCTTGCAAAGAAATTCACGGCCAGGTTGGGAAATCGAGTGCCAGCCCATGGCGTACCATTTGCCTGTCCACCATGCAATGTTTGCAGAGTCTGACTTGAATTCTCTGGTGAGCGCCAGCGAGATTATCAACTTGAAGATGAAACGTTGTAGCGCGACGACGGCGATCATGCCCAGTAGGGCCTTCGAGAAGTCCCATCCTTCAAGGAAGAACATGACTTCGAAAAAGGCCAACAGCATGATCACGGCGATGCCATGCGCAATGGCAGCCAGGACCGAGCCGAACTTCTTGCAGCACATACTCAGGAGTGGACCCATACAGCATGCCATACCAAAGAAGCCGGCGAGAACACCAGCGTTGATGGCAATGGGAGCGAAAGCGACCGCCGCAACACGAATAAGAGAGTTCGTCGCTTTCGGGTTATTTTGTACACCGGTCTGCGCGTTGATGAACAGAAAAGGAATTAGGGTGACCGCAACAAGGACTAAAGGCCCAACGACTTCGCTGAAGAAGATGTTGGTCAAGTGCGCACGAGGAACATCACCCGACAGCTTGGACGACGGGTCACCAAGAGCCTTACGCTTATAACCCGTGATACGTGTGCGGGAGAGACGGCAGAAAGCAATCCATGACGAAGCGTGCGAACGGGAATTGCCACGAGACAGCCACCTCAGGAAGTCACGGTAGTCGATGAAGAAGTCATTCCAGGAGAACTGATGGGGGTTGAAGATGAAGGGTGAGACGCAGAAGGCGAGCAACGACACCCAAAAGTACACCAGGACCGACATCCAAATGGTCATTGTCGCAAAGAAGAGCATCATCAAGGTCCGTGCACCCAGATAAATCGAAGGGCCAGCGAACCGCGAGTAAAGCACACCAAACGGAATGCGGGCAGTAGCAAATCCACGCCCCGTCCCAATGTATCTGGCCCCACCAAGAGACAAGTCTGCGTGGAGTGAGTTGGCGTAAATCTGGCAAACGAAGACCTCAAACAGCGGAGACAGAGAGGCGAAATGCTTTGCCAAACGTGTTGCAGCGCGCCAGAAGCCGCGCTCCGTGAGCTCTTGAACGACCAATGGCACGAACGAGATAGGGAAGACGATGACGATCGAGATGGTGGAACGCGATACCCAGTCAAGGATCGGAGAGAGATTCGCGCACCCCGTAGGCATCAGAGGGTCCGTGGGGGGCACGTTTGGGTTGTAGTTACAGAGGATCGTTTCGTGCCGCAGCGCGCCCAGATTAATAAGACAGATCATAAAGAGCTGCATGGACAAGATGATGAACAGGTTGTTGATGTGGAAACCAGGGTGGGCGTAGTAGAAGGAGAGGAACCGGTCCAAAGGAAGTTGTGTGCCAAGGTAGTAATACTCACGAGATAGCATTTGCTCGCCCATACCAGTACCGATCTTCGTTGTGAAATTCAAGATGGAGCCAAACCCGAGATCTCGACCCTTTCCGCATTGGTAGTACTCGCAGTGCTTGATGCGTCCACCCCGAAGCAGAGCGTTCATACCCGCGTAGATGTCCTCGTTTAGATGAAGGCCTTTTTGGGCTTTAGAAACTCCCCCACGGGTCGTCATAAAGATACCATTAAGGAAGTCAGGGTGACCGTAGTGCAACTTTCCACCGATTTGGGCCAGAGTGCGAGCGAAGAGGGTACCAAATGTTTGTTCCTTCCCAGCGGCAACATCACCGAGAATACCGATGTTCTCTGAGAAGATGTACTCACGAGCGCCGAGAATTGCGACTGGGTTAGATATGGTGGGGGCAAGGCCGGGAGTATATGGGGAGACATTGTCGGTAGTCATTTCCTCAAATTCTGCTAGGACACTTCGAATCTTCAAACATTCCTCGAGGTAGTTATCTTGATTCGCATCAATCAGCTGGATGTACTCGCCACGGTAGAAGATGATAGAATGATTCTGGTTGTCGGATTTGCCGTCCCCAAGGATAGGGTTACCAGAGAGCTGGATGCGGAACTTAGGGCGACGCATGCCATTCTCCATGACTTCAGAGTGACCATCAATCAAAGCAGAGTACAAGCGAGGTTCCTCGCCTTCATTGAGTGGCGGTTCCTCATCCAAGTAGGCAATCTGGAGATCGGGGTAAGCTCGAAGGAGAAACTCGGTGTTTTCTCTCTCTTCCTTCTTAAACTTGGCGTATCGTTGCATAGAGACCACAATCTTAAACTTCCGACGAGCCATGCGCTCAAGCTCACGCTCAAGTTTATCGGAGTTGCCGCCGAACATCTGGACCACTTCTGGATTTTCGACACGGTAGAGGAGCTTGATAGCGCGGCTGTAATTCATGAAACCAGAAATCGTACGATAGAGCGTCTGAGACCGCAGTGAAGCCCAAATTCGGGTGCGCAGAGTGTATTCCGGAGCTGCCGACTTGAAGCCGATGCAATAGAACGGAAGATCATCAATCTTGCTCTTAGCAGTGTCTTTCTCGGTCTTCTCGTAGTCTCCATTGAATTGTGAGGTCTCGTCTGCAAGGATCTTGGTGTCCTTGACGAAACAATCCCACTCGTGAGGGTGCAACTGCTTGAGGTATTCCAACAGAGTGACTCGAGAGTACGGCTCATCTTCGCGGATGATTTCGCGCAAGGAGAGGAGTATTTTCTCACCGTAATGCGGGATGAGGACGGTAAATGTCGGCATGTTGTCAACCGGTAGGGGCTCTGGTATGGGAGTAGACAACGATTGTGCGAAGAAAGATATACGACGTTCAGCTTCGCTTTGTACCGGGAAGAACTCGGTCTTGAATGAGTGGTCTTCCTGGGAGACGAAGAAAGTGGGGGCTCGTAGAGTCCTCTTCCCTTCCTGCTCCGATGGTACTTGATGGTACAGAAGCTTCTGCACGTGATCAATTGCCAGCAGATGCTCTCGGTACATTGAGATAACTATAGCATTCCAGATCTGCGAGATGAGGACTTTGGGCTTATACTTGATCTCCATGTCCGTAGTCGCAAGGACTTTCGAGTAGATACGCTTCGGAAGACGAGAGAAGATGTTCCTCCAGGGAGTCCAGATGGAGACACCCAGGTAAAACGAGCGGGCGACCGAGAAAATCGTGTTCAAGATGATGTACCAAAGGTAGGTGTCGAGGAAGAAGAGGACCAGGTCGGTAAAGAACATGAGACCGAGGAGGAATTTTGGCTGGATCTTACAGAGAACGGTACCAATGATGGCGTCGCCGGCGCAGCGGCTAATCTTCATGGTAGACAAGATGGCGATAGGGTCGCGGAAGGACAGCGTCAAGTAGAAGTAGGATTCGGTGAGCTTGGCAGCAAAGACTAACACCCACAGACCGAATGACATCCACATGTCGTTGCCCGACAATCGAGGGTAGCTCGCCGTGAAGGTTTGGCTCGCAACATACTGCCGCGAATTCTTCGTAAGGTAGCTTCCAAACAATCCCCCGATCGGCATGATGGCGAAGAAGAAGAAAGTGGCCAACGCAATGAAGAATTGGACGATACCGAGGATGAGGGCAACCTTCGTGTCCTGACTGATGCCGAAAATGTAGACGCTAGGGGCTACATTTATCGCGAAGATGGCGAGAAGGAAGAAGAGCCGTTTAGTCAGATGCTGAGCTCCAGCCCATTGCCTAGGCACATAGGCCCACTCCGCAAGCGTTGCGAAGATCATGATCAGACATGCAACGGTACCACCAAGAGCAACAGCAGACCAATGCGCCGCTGCGGTCGGCTGGTTGTTGATCTGTTGCTGATAGTTGCGAGTGTAGAGCGTTGGCGAGTTGTACGAGGTATAGAACCAGAAAGCAGTGACGTGAATGACCCAGATGCGGTTGAAGTTGACCAGCATGTGGAACCAAGATCGCGTTTCCTTGTATGTCTTGAAAAATACCTTCTTCCAATTGACATCTTTGAGCTTCGTAAAACGTTCTGCAGGTGGCACATCAACGATACGTGATTTGTCCTCCATGATGATCCGTTCAATGCCTTCTGGATACCAGAACAACTGATTAATATCGTCATAACCAACGACCTTGTTATGGTCCCTCTCACGACGAACGTATTTTCCATCCTGAATTTCGTACCCTTGATCTCTGCAATACTGATAGAGCGGCGTGATGATGTTATTAAGATAGGTAAACTCCTCGACTGGTTCCACGCGATTCTGACACTCAGGGGAGTGGAGGTAATCGTCCGCGCACTTGAAGATGAAGCACAGGGCTTCTGGCATGAAGCGGACCTGGTTGGCTTCGCCCCAGCAGAGCAGGAAGAGGGCGAGCTGTCGGACACGGTCGTGCTGAGACATCCGATTCATTCGGGTCTTCCACCTGTATTCGGCGGCTTCCAAGCTATTGTCGCCTTCAAGAGACTCCAAAGTCTGTTCCTCATTCTGGGGGTTCTGGTCAGCCTTCTTCTTCGCTGCTTTCCGAGCTTTGCGGGTTCTCCGGTTAGCCTTCCCTAATTTCATGTTGGCGAAGCCAACGGCATCGTCAAGATCGAGATGAGCGGCGAAGTACCATCTCCGGTAGTTGGCATTGTCTCCTCCAATGTAGTCAGCGTGCAGCGAAAGCAGCGCTTGGTTTGGTGTCATGCGAGAAGCACGGGAGTCCAAGAGCGTCATGAAATGGTCATACATATTGCGCATGCTGTCGCGCTGGAAACCAAACTTAGCAGTGAGGTCGAGGAAGATATCTTCGATTTCCTCCTTCGACAGCGGAATCTGAGCGTCAGAAGTCCACGCGGGATACGGCTCTCTTGATCGTTGGCCAGCCGGGAGGACGTTGCCATAATCCATGCCATAGATTGGAGTGGACGCGCCAGAAGATCTGTTGCCACCGTACGAAATTTGAGATGACGGTGGTCTGTATCCTCGGCCACCCATTTGACCTTCGTTGTAACTGTTGTATCGCTCATCACCACGTCCATAGTGATCCATTTCTGCGGCACGGGCCATGTCGGATCTCATGGTGAAGTCGCTGAAAGTCTCCGAGTCTTCTTCGGAATCGTGGCCGCGGCGCTTACCTTTCGGTCTGGTAGTTTCTCAGCAAGCATACTTCCGATGGGCTGGTTTACAAGACTTACGCATAGCCACCTTGGCCGTAATGAGGTTGCTGACCCGCAGCAGGAGTACCTTGATCGTAGTATTGGTCATTGTAGTACTCGTCTTGATAACCTTGCTGATGCCCATCATAGTAGCCTCCATCTTGATGGTAAGGGTTGTTCGCATCCGCGTTGTAGTAGCCCCTAGAGACGAGTAAGCATAGTCCTAAGAAATGACACAAGAGATGCTTACGATTCATCGTAATACCCATCTCCGCCGTGAGGATGTTGCTGGTAGTCTTGGTGTTGATCATAGTAGGCTTGATCATGATCGTCATGGTAATAGGAATCAGTTCCCTGCGGAGGGTGGCCGTAGCCATCATCGTAGTGGGTTTCTTGAGGACGCCCCGACATGACTAGGGATGGCTGGTCGTTGTCCGAGAACTGATCGCTCCACAGAGTCAGTGTGTCTGAACTTTGAAAGTTGTAGGATGAGTTGCAAAGGTCAAGTTTCCAACGGTAGCGACCGATATTTCGAGGCTCGATACGTCGCAGTGCTGACGAAGTCACTCACATTAGGTTTAGCCCATTAGTTTAGGAGAATTCTGTTGATTGAATGCAATGACGCGAGCTTGATTGCAGGACTTCTCCCTTAGTGTATCGCGTACGAAAACTTGGAACGAGGAATTGCCGCGAGCCAGAATTAGGGGCTCGTAACGGAACAGCGCGAAGCAAGCCTTCAGCGTCAAGCGTTCGATCAGTGTGATTGTTCGACGCTGTTTTGATTGAGAAGAGAATGTGTGGTGTTGACTGAAGCAGCGATGATGGTGTGGTGATGCTGTGAAAAAGCTGTGATTGCGCGGTTGCTCCTAGCTACCACCTGTAGTACTTTGTGCCTTCTTCGAACCGACGGTGAGCGTCCTCGGCAGCCCTTGAACTTCGTTCCCGATACTGATGTCGAACTTTCCGAAGCGAACGTAAGACGTCGCCAGCAAAGGGAGAATGACAGACGGAGTGGGTTGATGGGCGAAAGAGGGAATGGGGGTTGTGCAGATTGAAATTGGATCGAAGAGAGTTGAAAAAGGGAGAAGCGAGCAGTACCTGGTCAGGTAAGGTGCGAGTAGGGAGGATTTAAGTGGGTCAGGAATGTACCGATACGGCAATACCTGTACCTTCCATTATTATTACAAGCACCGAAGCTGACCCGTCCTTCTTCAAATCTCCAAACGAAGCAGGTCTTAGATACAAGTACGGACTACAACTGTATTTGTACTCGTATTGTAGCGGACTCTTGAAAGGGGTGGGTTCGCTACCTAAGTTATCGCAGGAAGGACCGCCACACTGACACCCTTCTTGTCTACCTAAAGGCTACCGCAGACAGCGTGAAATTCGCGTCCGAATTACAATCCGTCCGAGTACTCGTAGTGCCAATAATACCTGTATTATTATTGTACTTACTCTACCTTGTTGGCTCATCGAAATGTAGCTATTTTTACAGTCCTTGTGCACATTTCGATTCTCGCCTCTGCGCATCATCGTCCTCACGACTACCGTGTGCCCATCATCATCCACGTCTTTCTTTTACAACATCGTTTTTGCAAGTACTCTGTACAACTGGCAAGTGTCAGGTCCTCTTGAAACGGGAGGCAACTCAAGGAATCTTTAAAAATAGCAAGCGAGAAAAATACAACGTCCGGCCGGTGGCAAACTACAAGCAGTTAGTTACGCTTTCTGAAATCAGGGGCTTCGATCCAAACTTGGATTGTGTCACTGGCACGCACATGTCTTCAATTCTTTCTTTCCGTAAAACGCCGTGACTGAGCGATGTAGATGCTGTCTACAATAGAGTACTGTAATGGGTAGAGTATAGCAAGAGAGAAACCTGAACTTCTGCTCAGCTAAATATCAAGGCACGACGTGTACCGTTGATTGCGTGTCGTAATGTGTAGGTCTTTGACTTGAGACAAGGTTGTAACGTTACTGTACGCGTGTAGCTTCTCGGTGTGGTGTCTGAGCTTTTCCCGTACCGACCCATCCGCGCCACATCAGATTTCAGATTTCAGATCACTCATACATGATTATTCTCGGGACGCGACGTCTTTGGTAGTTATTGTACTTACCACTTTCAACATCAAGCATCGACGCTCATTCACAGTCCTTCAATAAAGGTCCAACACAGCGCATCCGCCGACACTCTTTGACTTGTTCAATCTACCGCCGGAGACTCCCTTGCGTTGAGACTGAGAAATTTCACTCCATTGATTGTCTAGGATCTGTTCCACACAGCGACAAGAAATATGAAGGGTGCTGAAATGGCTTCCACCGTCATCGCGGCCGCAGCATTGTTTGCTGCATCGGTTTTTGCGGATGTTGACCCAATTGTCATCAAGGTACGAGTAAACACGACGAGAACTGCGAAAATAACAAATCTCAATTGTGGTCATACCAACGCATGTCTAGGGCTCCAAGTTCTTCTACAAGACAAATGGCACCGAGTTGTAAGTCATTCACATCATACGCGGGCGCTCGCGTCTCTTGTGCTGATTCGGTCTTTGACGTAGCTTCATCAAGGGAGTCGCATACCAACGTCGGTGTTCTGCGCTGTGTGACTCGATCCAGTGCTGACTTTCAGCAGAGGACATCTCAAGCAACGGCACAACGAACGGTAGCAACAAATACACCGATCCCTTGACGGACCCTGCCGGCTGTCGTCGAGATATCCCTTTGCTGCAACAACTCCAAACCAACACCATCCGTGTCTATGCCATCAACCCGGACCAGGATCATTCGCAGTGCATGCAGATGCTCCAGGATGCCGGAATATATCTGATCGCTGACCTGTCGCAGCCTAGCCTATCAATCAACCGTGACAGTCCCACATGGAACGATGAGCTATACGCTCGATACACCAGCGTGGTCGATTCCCTTCATAATTACACCAACGTACTTGGCTTCTTCGCCGGCAACGAAGTCTCGAATAACGCCAGCAACACTGATGCAAGCGTCTTCGTTAAAGCTGCTGTGCGGGACATGAAGGCATACATCAAGCGAAAGAGTTACCGAACCATTGGCGTTGGCTACGCCACCAACGACGACGCCTCCATTCGTACCAATCTGGCTGACTACTTCGACTGTGGACCTTCAGAGGCCAGCATTGATTTTTGGGGCTACAACATCTATTCCTGGTGTGGCAACTCTTCATACCATGATTCTGGATACGATGTACGCACCGAGCAATTTTCCAATTATTCTGTGCCGGCTTTTTTCGCCGAATATGGCTGCAATACTGTGCAGCCACGAGAATTCACGGAAGTCCAAGCCTTGTACGGTGATCAGATGACGCCTGTTTGGTCCGGCGGTATTGTCTACATGTACTTTCAAGAGACAAATAATTTTGGTGAGCTCCGGCTGGTCGCACTGCGCGGAACCGTCACAGGACTGACATCGTCTTAGGTCTTGTTTCAGTTAGTGGTGACACTGCCAGCAAGTTACCTGACTTCACCGCTCTCTCGAGCCAACTTGCCAAGGTCACCCCAAGCGGTGTCAATTCCGCTTCTTACACACCAACGAACACACAGGCCCGGAACTGCCCCGCAACCGGCACAGACTGGCAAGCCGCTACCGCCCTACCTCCAACACCTAATGAAGAGCTCTGTGGGTGTATGGTAAAGTCATTAAACTGCATCGCCAAGCCTGGCATTAACGTTACAAATGTTGGCGACCTCTTTAGTACAGTCTGCGGTCTCTCGAAGGGCGTTTGCGATGGCATCACTGCCAATGGAACCACGGGAACCTACGGCGCTTATGGCATGTGTAACGCCACGGAACAACTGTCATGGGCCTTTAACTCGTATTATCAGAAGCAAAATGCTAACCCCAGCGCATGCGATTTCAATGGTGCCGCGACGACTCAAGCGTCCGTGTCGCCATCTGGAAATTGTCAATCGTTGATCAGTCAGGCTGGCTCTGCTGGCACGGGCACCGTTACTTCGGCACCAACTGGATCCGGTAGTGGAGGTGGGGGTTCGTCGACATCGACGAAGAAGGGCGCTGCTAGTGCGGTCACTATCCCCAGCTTCGACTTCGGTCTGCTTCAGCTTGGAGCATACGTTATCGGTGCAGTTCTGACTGGCGCCGGTATGATATTGTTGTAAAAGATATAGACCGTCGTTCAACAAAGCTCTGGTTTCATCCTGTATAACTTACAAGCGTATCCCTGGGAGTTCAGCCTCGAACAATTTCTATGGGCTGATTGAAGTTGAAGTTTGGTAGGACATGCTTCACACGTTGATATTTTGTGTTTCCTTAACTTGGGGCGCCCCCTTCATTCGTGCATTTGGATGCCTGTCACCGCCTTGGGAGTGGGGTGTAGCCTTTCCCATAGATATTTCGGTGTCCGTTAGACTGAAATAAGAACAGCTGTAGCCCAGGGCTTTCACTAGCTAAGTACATCAATGGTCGGTCTCGATGTGGATTGTTTGTGTGTGTAAATGTTGTCCCAAAAGCCTTGTAGAACGCTGCTGGATGGATTCGAAATTCAAATCCACGTGATCTAGTTGCTCCAAGCGACCCGTTGATTGTTGACCCTCTTTCACATTATTGAGTAACCGCAAAAGCAGTTCTTCTGAACGGGCCGCACTTTACCGCCATGGCCAGGCTACATGACGACAGTGACGACGACCTACCAGAGCTATCGACTGTCATGGCCCATTACGCGAGAAAAGATCCGCGAAGATCTCTTGTAAGGACTACCGGTGCGGCTATCCAAGAGCAAGGGCAAGAGATGGAGCGGAAATCCGAAAAAAAGGACCGGGATGCTTCTCATGACAAAATACATGTGCGACGACAGAGACCTCTAGGACTTGTTCATGTCAACTCATTATTGCTATCTATCCCGAGCTCTACGTCGAAATTATCGCAGACGTCAGCCCGTCTTCATCCTACCGACAAGACTTCAATTCCGGCAGGAGCTACCCCGAGAAGGATCGCCAAGCTTGCAATAGACTATGGGGATCGAGCCCTCAGTCAAAGCAGCTCACTGTGCCTCTCTGATGGCGATCTTTTCGACGTTATGTCAGACTTGACTGTCAAGGAAGTCCCAGATGAAGACCACTATCAGAGGCCACGGTCGCTGGGAAAATGGGTTGAAAAGCAAACGGCAGACACAAAGATGGCTGCAGCAAGAACTACGTTGACGGATTCCCGTGCCCCGTCCTTGACGTCCGCAGCGAGCATGGTCAGTCCTATGGCATCATCACTAGAGCCTGTGCAGGCTGCCAAACCGTCAGATTTGGAGATCCGGTTGAAGCTTCATGCAGCAGCCAGCTCGGTGCATGAGAATGTCTTCCCTTGCGAGTCATCAGCTACTCTCAAACAGTACTTAAGATCATCCACCGAGTGTATGATGCATGCTGATGCCCCTCTTAGCTCACCGCCGAGATCGAGATCACCTTCCAAGTGCACGGAAGGTGTGTGCTTTACGACACCGCCTCCCAGTCCATCAAAATCTAGGTTGCAGTCACCAAAAAAACAACAGAGCATACCCCCGTCACCGCACCGTCCAAGTATCGACGCTTTTTGGAGTCAACATATCGTCAATGATTGGAACGACGAGTATTCTCCGAGAAAGTTTTCGAGATCCGGACGTCTTCGGCCCATGCACTCCGTCACCGAAGACGATGACGACGAGTTTTCGCCGTCGACATTTCCCCGAAGGAGTCCAGTGAAAGCCCCGGTAGGGAAGGACAGGAAAGCCCTCGGAGCCAGAAGAGCGTTCAACGAAAAGAAACACGGGCTTGCCCAGGAATTCCTGAAGGAACTAGATGATGTCGTTGCCAACGGGAAAGTCGCATCGCTGGCGGCATCAGGCGGGGGCATCCGTTTGATTTGGAGTAAGAAGCTCAGCTCTACCGCGGGCCGGGCAAACTGGAGACAAGAGGTCATCAGATCAAAAGAGAACGGCGATCTTCCGTGCACAAGCTACCGGCATCATGCCTCGATTGAGCTTGCGGAGAAAGTCATCGATGACGAAGGTAGGTACACATATGACACATCTAGCTACCAACGCTGACGATCCTTCCGGGCCGCCTCATCAATGTTATAGCACACGAGTATTGCCACCTGGCAAATTTCATGATCAGTGGCGTTAAGAACAACCCTCACGGGAAGGAATTCAAGGAGTGGTGAGTGCCATCCCAACCGAGGATCTATTCGGTGACGTTGTCTGAGGTGAACAACAGGGCAAAGAGGTGCTCTCAAGCCTTCCGTCACCGAGGAATCGAAGTTACAACCAAGCACTCATACATCATCGACTACAAGTACACCTGGGAATGCACCAAATGTCCAATCGAGTTTAAAAGGCATTCCAAGTCCATAGACCCTGCAAGACATACCTGCGGTTCCTGCAAGTCGAAACTTGTGCAGACGCAGCCTGCACCTCGGACGACCGCGCCTTCAGATTATCAGCTCTACGTCAAATCGCATTTCCATCAGATGAAGAAAGCTAACCCAAAAAGCTCTCAGAAAGAGCTGATGGGGTTGCTTGGGAAAGCATACAAAGAACAAAAAGCGACGACGTGTTTGACTTCTAGAGTCCCGACGGAGGTTCGATTGATCGATGTCGAAGAAGACAAAGGGGGGTTTATTGAAGAGGACCTTTGTGACAACGCTGAGATCAACTCGGTGTCCCGAACCTTAGACTTCCTGGGCTTAATGTCATGATCAATTCCATTCCATAACGTAAGATAAAGAGAAAGCCCAACACGAATAAGATCGGAACGCCATTACGTTGTCACTGCGTTTCAAAGGGTTACCCTAGCAGCATGTCCGCCAATGCAGGTCTTCAGAATCTCGGCTGGTATCTCTGCTTCGCTAACGCAGCAACGTGATCTTAAAGAAGGATGAAGTAGTGATCGCTTTAGTCCCCAGACTTGCTCTAAGGCTGCTTATGTGTTATGCCCTTCCATAAATATGACCAGCTGGTCAGCTGACACCATATCCCTAAACGTATGGCGTTCATATGAAGGAAATCTGTCTGCCATTACGTTCTAGATGAACAGACCCCAGTCGCGTATCTCGAAGGTCTCGAGAATGCGGTTGCGGTACACCAGTGCAGCACCTAGCTGCTTGCCCAGCGTGCCCAGTTCCAGGTTCATCTCATCCGGTGCGTATTGGCCGGCGATGTGGGGCACGTTCAGTGTGATCACAACGTCCGTCTTTTGTGCTCCTAGCCTCACGAGGGTGAGCAAGATACCCGTGAAGTCTGGTACTGGCCTTGGAGCTCGCGGATCTGGCGCTGGATGCTGGGTTGCGAGTAGCGTGTATGCGGTCGTACTGCTTCAGTCCCAAGCTCAGCAACCTGAAACTGGAGTCGGGCTTCGGTCACTGTACTCACGGAAGATTCGGCATCTTGACACGATTCGAGGACCAGATCTGTGACTGCTCTCCTGGTTCGATGATGTCTTCAAGATGATATTTCAGGGCTTCCTCGTCGTTGGGTACAGAGTCTACCCGCTCCGTGAGGTCGAAACTGATGCTCGCGAAGCCGTCTTTGTCAAGGTAGACTTCTTGATGATCGGGGACTTGACGGATATCACTGGTTTCGAAGAGGTCAGCCTGTCCTGCAGCACACGCATATCAAAGACCAGGCCACGCTGGGAGAGCATTGAACACAGAGCCAGGTCGGGGGAGAATCCACAATATGGCGGCAGAGGCATTCGCTACGCTGCTGCCATGTGCGTTGTTGAGGGAACGACATCATCGGCGCAGGTGTAGGGCATAGCAAGGTAACAAATAATGGTAGTAACCACGTCAGACTCCGAAACACCGCGCACCTGACATCCGCGAATCCTGATGGAAGATCGACCACCATGGCACCGCCGAAGAGCTCGGTGCTGTTGAATGTTGTAGTGGTCATCGTGAGGATTGAATGCTGGCAAGCCAGGGTAGGACGTGTTGCACAAATAAAATACACTTCAAGCCTCTCAGCTCATTGGGATCAGAATGTTGTTCACAGAGTAGGTTCATCAAATTATCTAGATACCACCATAGAGTTTTTCTGTGACTCTGGGCGCCATAGGCATCCATATGAAAATGTTGTTTAAGGGCAGCAATTGTTCCTACGGTAGATGCGTCCTCGCTTCAGTGCGCCTTTTTTGAACAACGACAATTTAGTCAGGAGTAGATTACCATCTTAATGTATCGGTCAATCTACTTCAGTCCCCGCTGTGATGGAACTTTCTGTCCTGGTCGCTGGAACAGTTCCAGGTTCAGCCCATTAGAATGAAACGCTCACAGAATTAAGCTTGGTGTCCTTCATGTTTGATCTACTCAATCGTCATCAACGGTATGGGCCAGCAGCTTACAGCTCCATGAACCCCACAAGTCCCCAGTGGAGTTTTCAACGGTGCGTTTGAGGCACTTGCACCATTGATGACTTGCGTGAAGACTCAAGTGGCCAAATGTTCGTGGTCATCTCAGCGGCGACCTGGAACCTACCCGATGGCCAGGGCATCGGGCGTCCCCAAAGCTTCTCGGTCAATGTCTAATAAGACATAACGCAAGCTTTCCGAGACCGCTGTGTTGTCTGGAACACCGAATCAGGACAGAGCTCGCCGGTCACTCTCATACTTCATTGGGGACGCTCTAGAATTCCATCGGCAGACATTGCCTTTCTTTCTCTTCGAAGGCATTACTCTCAAACCGCGCCTTTCTCCCGATGCTGTGCGCCTTCTGACTGCATTTCTTCGCCCTCCACAGCAGCTTCTGCTAAGCCAGCCTGCTTGCCATTGTCCGTCCTCAAGCCAATCGCTGCTTCGGCTTCCTTTTGGGTATATGGCTCTTCTCGAAGAAAGCGAACCCTGACGCAAGCAGTCGTCAGCACAGACGCCACAAACTAGCGGCAAATAGACGCATCGCAGTTGTAGGTGTCGTACCTTCTTTTATGGTTCTTGCCACGTCGATGCTGAACCAAACTGTTCTCCCCCTCAAACCACTTGGCGCATTCGATACAATACCACCGTCCAAGTCCAGGCAAATCTTCGACGGGCTTGGAGTTCTGGTGCTGTGACAGATGTTTTGGAGAGCAAAGGTCGGCGTGTATCTGATCGAGGTCTCTAGTTGAGAGTATTCCGAATCAGCAAAGAATTGGATGATTGACTTCTGAGGTAGCGCCGAGCATAGAAACCCGTAGCTTACCTCGTCCGACGCTTTGTCTTGATTCTTCGGATTGCACCCATCTTTGCAGTCAATGTTGATGTTATAAGTTAAGCTGCCCAGGAATTTATGGCTTCTGTACTCGTACGCAAGGCTCTTCCACAAATGCTTAGCGTGGGTGTGCAAATCTCCAGGTCTCCGAATAGGTAATGTCCTGTCCAGGCTGTCCGTAGTACTCAAGTAGCTGGGCTTCGTAGCTCTAGCTGTCTGTCAAAATCGAAAGCACTGGTAAAGATTCATGTGTTCTACCTATGCAGTTGTCAGACACACGATGCAATCCGGGTTTCCACAGCTGCACATGCTCTCACTCTTCGGCATCAGGATACGAGGTGTTGTTCGGTCCGATAAGCTCGTTTCCATCGGCTGCAAATCGATGGTTCGCTACATGTATTATTGACAAAGCTGCTGAAGACTGGATTGCACAAGATTATTCAAAACAATGAATCTATCCATTGTTTAGGTACAGCTCATCGCATTTGCGGAGCAGTAATCAATTCAACAGTAATAACTTATCGTATTCTTGTGTGTTATTATTGCCGTGCACCGGACCTGACGAGTATTAATAAGTTATATTCCTGGAGCCACTCCGATAAGGTATGTAGGTAAGGTACTGTACTTTAACTAGCGAACCAAGCTTCTCCTCGTTTTTGCACCTTCGACCCCAAATCATCTCTCAACCCTGCCACCATCGCTCCCATTCGGAAAGCCAACTGAACCCCCTCAGATTATTGTCCGGTGAGGTCTGGGCAACATGATCTCGACCAGGCAGTTTGCCCGCCTTGGGAAGCTGGTAAGCTCGCAGCTACTCCGCTTTTGACCTTGTCGTGCGCACTGTCGGTTCCGATAATGCGGCTCTTGTACATGGTGGCGGTGGTGTTACAATCAGAGCTTGAGCTGATACTGTTTTGACAGACGCCAAGCCTCCGAGCCGTACGTACTCCACTACCATTGCCGTTGGCCCCTTTCAATGGCGGCCAGCAGGCGTTCATCGACCTGCCCTACACCCCATGGTTACGCTGACTTCGATGCCGCAGCTTCCTCGGGCTCGGACACTGGCGACTGTCAGCGATGACCCCATCGATAGGAAGGCCGAGATGACTAACTGGGAGAAGGTCAGTCGGATTTCTTGCTTGAGTTGGACGGGACCCCTCGGCTATCCTCGGTCGAGAGGAGGCGGCCATGGTCCGGGACGATGAGTGCTGACATGGCTATACAGGGTCACTATATCAACTACAAGTACGTACATTGTTGAGTTTTGCTCATCCTCGTGTTGCAAGATTATGCCGCACGCTCTGCGCAGCAATACAGTGCAGCATGCGCGAAACGTTATGCGAGGGTATGCCCACGGGACATGGAAGTAATATTTGCTCATTACTCTGTTCCTGTTTTGCAGGAAGATGTCTGAGAATTTATCTGTGGTTCGCTCCCGGTTGAATCGCCCTCTCACCTTCGCCGAGAAGATCCTATACTCCCATCTTGACGATCCTCATGGACAAGAGATCGAGCGTGGGAAGTCCTATCTGAAGCTCCGCCCAGATCGTGTAGCATGCCAAGATGCGACCGCCCAGATGGCTATCCTACAGTTCATGTCCGCAGGAATGCCGTCCGTTGCGACACCTACCACAGTCCATTGCGACCACTTGATCGAAGCCCAAATAGGGGGTGAGAAAGATCTTGCAAGAGCTCAGGATATCAATAAGGAGGTGTACGATTTCTTGTCTTCTTCTTGTGCCAAGTACAACATCGGTTTCTGGAGACCGGGCTCCGGAATCATCCACCAAATCATCCTAGAGAACTACGCTTTCCCAGGTGGTTTGATGATTGGTACCGATTCCCACACTCCTAATGCCGGAGGACTTGGGATGTGCGCCATCGGCGTCGGAGGGGCGGACGCTGTTGATGTCATGGCCAATCTTCCATGGGAGCTGAAAGCTCCTAACGTCATTGGAGTGAGGTTGACTGGAGAGCTGTCTGGCTGGACCGCGCCTAAGGGTCGGCATTCATATCAACGACTAGTCAAGGAGAAAATGATTCGCTGATAATGTTCTGTAGACATCATTCTGAAGGTTGCCGGAATCCTCACTGTGAAGGGTGGCACTGGCGCTATCATCGAGTACCACGGACCCGGCGTAAGCTCCCTTTCCTCAACTGGCATGGGTACAATCTGCAATATGGGCGCTGAGATCGGCGCTACCACATCGGTTTTCCCGTTCAATGACCGCATGTACGACTACCTCGTAGCTACGAAGCGCAAAAATATTGGAGATTTCGCCCGAGTCTACGCCAGCGAGTTACGAGAGGACAAGGGTGCGGAATACGATCAGCTCATCGAGCTCAACCTATCTGAGCTGGAGCCGCACATTAATGGTCCCTTTACGCCTGATTTGGCAACTCCGATATCTAAATTCAAGGAAGCCGTCGCTGAACATCAATGGCCAGAGGAGCTAAAGGTTGGTCTCATCGGATCCTGTACAAACTCGTCATATGAAGATATGTCCCGCGCCGCCTCCATCGCTCGCGATGCTCTCAACCACGGCATCAAAGCAAAATCTATTTTCACCGTCACGCCCGGTTCCGAGCAAATCCGTGCCACCATCGAGCGCGATGGTCAGCTTGGAACCCTTGAGGAATTTGGAGGTATGATCCTGGCAAACGCCTGCGGCCCTTGCATAGGTCAATGGGACCGGCGGGATGTGAAGAAAGGCGAGCCTAATTCAATCGTCTCCTCGTATAATCGAAACTTCACTGGGCGTAATGATGCTAACCCTGCAACTCACGCCTTCGTCACCTCGCCAGACTTGGTTGTTGCCATGACATTAGCGGGAACGCTCAACTTCAATCCTCTTACTGACCCCCTAAAGGACAAGGATGGCAAGGAGTTCATGCTCTCGGACCCGACCGGCGACGGTCTACCTGCCAACGGTTATGATCCAGGACGAGACACGTATCAAGCACCACCGGCAGACAGGCAGTCAGTCTCAGTTGCTGTATCCCCGTCCAGTGACCGTCTGCAGATTCTTGAGCCTTTCGACGCATGGGATGGCAAGGATGCGACTGATATTCCCATCTTGATCAAGACGAAAGGGAAGACAACCACTGACCATATCTCAAGTAAGTACAAACTTGCGGATGATAGCCGCTTAGGGTGGCATTGACAGTATATTTTAGTGGCGGGCCCATGGCTCAAGTATCGTGGCCATCTCGACAACATTTCCAACAACATGCTCATCGGCGCGATCAACGCAGCAAATGGGGAGGCTAACAGGGTGAAGAACTATCTTACCGGTGAAGTAGATGCTGTCCCAGCGACTGCGCGAGATTACAAGAAGAAGGGCGTAAAGTGGGTTGTGGTTGGAGATTGGAACTACGGTGAGGGGAGCTCTCGAGAACATGCTGCACTCGAGCCGAGGCATCTTGGGGGCCTTGCTATTATAACCAGGAGTTTCGCTCGTATCGTGAGTGATCATCGATGTCCGAGTACGACGTGTCTAGAAGCTGACAAGGTCGATCTGTAGCATGAGACCAACCTGAAGAAGCAGGGTATGCTGCCCCTAACGTTCATTGAGCCGGCCGACTACGATAAGATCAATCCAGATGACAAGGTTGACTTGATGTGCACCGAACTTGCCGTTGGTAAGCCGATGACACTGAGGGTACACCCGAAGAACGGGACGACATGGGACGCCAAACTCGCCCACACTTTCAACGAGTCCCAGATTGAGTGGTTCAAGAACGGTAGCGCATTGAACACCATGGCTAAGCATCATGCGTAGAAAATTGATGGATAGTGATGGGAATCGGTACTTTGGGCCGAGGGGATGATGTGAATAGCACGGATGGACATGCGGAGCGACAGTACAGAGACTGGGATCGTAACTTGAATGGTGGTCGGAAGGCACTTTAATATGTGTTGTTTCCGAGCAGTTCAGCACTTATCAGGAGCACATGTTTTGAGTGTATTGTTTAGTAGTGTGATAGCAGAAAGCCTCGACAAAAAGAGCATACCACCATTCAACGTCTCATGTTACCTGGAGTTAGTTTTCCATACGGAGTCCAACACTAGGCATGAACTTCAGGCCATCCGGCCGGGTATACTATTCAAGTACTCGTACATGATCACTCCGACATACCGAGGCACGGCTTGCCAAAGAGTATTATTCAGCGCGGGAATCACTTAACCGCACGCAGCATTGCTGTCGGCCTGTATGCGCGATATGCTTTCCAGGTATTTGCGACTCCTCGTGGTCGGTGAATTGGTCTTTGCATCATGGCGACTCAGGTAGCGTCATTGGCAGATGTGGAAAGGCTGAGCGCCTCGGTGATCAGGATCCTTGGAGGAAACCCGGGCAAGGTAAGCAGATTCGGCCAGAGTGAGAAAAGCCTAAGGTATGCGGAGCATTAGCGTTGACTTCGGTACACAGTTCACCTTGCAAGGTACGGCAACCACCACTCCTCCATCAATGATGGCCTTGCGTTCGCTGACCTGTGAAACGCGTCGCCAAAGGCACGAATACGTACCTTGTCGGCCGTGGGCCTCGGCGCTTGCTGATTGATACTGGCGAGGGAAAGCCATCCTGGTCACGTTTGCTGAGGGACGTCCTCTCGTCGGAGAAAGCGACCGTTCACGAGACGATCCTCACGCACCGGCATCATGATCATGTCGGTGGTGTGACGGACCTCCTGAGGATTTGCCCCGACGCAAGGGTGTACAAGAAGCAGCCGGAAGAGGAGGGGCAGATCGATATCGCGGATGGGCGGGTCTTTCATGTGGACGGGGCGAGTCTCCGAGCGTTTCATTGCCCCGGTCACAGCACCGACCACATGGCTCTGATCCTGGATGAAGAGGGCTCGATGTTCACCGGGGACAATGTATTAGGGCACGGAACGGCCGTTTTCGACGACCTGACCACCTATCTCTCCAGCTTGGAGAAGATGCAGGGCCAGTTCGACGGGAGGGCGTATCCGGGCCATGGTGCAGTCATCGAGGACGGGAGAGGGAGGATCGCAGAGTACATCCGGCATAGGCAGCAGAGGGAGGATGAGGTCATGCAGGTGCTGAAGGGAGGAAGCGCGGGATCTGCCAAGGCCGCGGAGGATGGGGGGCGTTCGGCCTCTGCATGGACTCCGATGGAAATGGTCAAGATCATCTATAGAGACGTACCGGAGAATCTGCATGAGCCGGCGGAACGGGGGTTGCTCCAAGTCCTGCGGAAGCTTGAAGGCGACGGTAAGGTTGCGCGGATTTCTCCACATAAGTGGCAGATCCAGGGAAGAGCGGCGATTTGAGCTTCCAGTATTCTCATTAGAAATGTGATACCGCTCCACTAGTTGATCCCGGCCCACGTCTCAATGGGAAATGTATTGCACACCCTGCAGTGCGCTCTTGTTGTGATCGTTGGCTCAGCAAGTATCGGAGGGCACAATAACAGACAGTCATCTAAGCACACTTATCCCTCAACATATGTATAGTGAACACACTTGGTCTATTACTTCATAGCATGAGCAGGTATGACCATGGTATATGGCCTGTTATGGTTTGCCCGTGACATTGAGTATTGAAAACGATGTGTAATATATCTTGCTATAATTGGAAAGGAAGACAATCGACAATGTGCCAGAGGTACTGCGCCCCCCATCTTTCTAGATGTGAATGTTCACATGCTAACAACCAGCAGTGGTTAATGGGTAAGGTAGGTTACACGAAAGCTTAGAAACACCGGTTCCAATGAGTTAACGTTGTCTCGTTTAATTCCACAGACTTGAACGCACAATCTTTCAGCCCTAGATGTTGTCTGACTTGAACGCCTCGATATCTTATGGCTTCGGCCGCGCAAGGTAGCTTTCCCCGCTTGAAGTATGTTTAAATTCCAATGCTCAAATCGCTTAGTTCGAACCTTGTCATTGTCGTTCTATTCTTTTTTTTTTTTTTTTTTTTTTTTTTTTTTTAATAAAATTATAAATATT
>JAABUP010000706.1_pt1 | contig 71721 bp, 74 predicted proteins | sample 5559201 | NCBI WGS metagenome assembly JAABUP01 (sample SAMN10711887, study PRJNA513373) | rock metagenome | isolation source: Antarctica rocks | place: Antarctica | reverse complement strand
TGCCTCCTGCCTTGCTGCTGTCTCCCTGTCCTTGTCTCTCCCTTCCACATATCTTCGTGCGCTTCGCTGAGCTTCGTCACGCCCCGACCCACCACCCTAATTCTTGGGCGCGGTCCACCACAGACCGCACCGGCACGAATCCTAGGATATAGGACGAGGTCTCCCTGGCCCTTCACCTTCCCTGTCTGTGCCTCACGCGAACTGGTGTTTACCTCTCTGCATGTCGCTCTCTAGCAAGATGTTCTGATCCGCCCGCATTGACTGCGCGATGTTCGTCATGCTATGTGAAAAATGTGTGAAAATCGGGAATATGGAGCTGACTGGCCGTGGGGCATTTATAGCATCATCCTCTGTCACCACAGCACGCCTCGATACCACAACAATTACAACATCGCCCGAGGAATTTCCCACCATCGCATCCCGACTCCCCACATCACCCGGGCCCATACCCTTCACCACACTCCTCCAACCACAGCGCACCGCTCCATCGCTCGCCATACCCACAACCACCGGGACCTAACGGTCACGTCCCTCCGGAAATATACTACCATCAGAACCCATACGACGCGCCCATACCGGGGCACTTCCCATCTGCTGGTCCCGATCCTCCCGACATCATGGCGGCTGCTCACATGCAACAACGGCCGTACCAGCCTGTATACCACACCCCTCAATCCAACTCTCCAGCGTCCGTCGCTTCATCGCAAGGTCACGACCAACATGCCCGCATGTACGCGCAACCGCCAACCCAAATGCAACAACCGATGTATACCTATTCTCAGTACCCAATCCCACAACCCACATACCCGCAACACCCTGGGCAGCAACAGCAGATGATGACATCACAACCTCTTATGCAACACCAATCAAGCCAGCCTATCATGCCTCATCAATCACCTGCGCAGGCAGCTGGCATGACCAATAGTCCACGGCCCCAGACGAAACTTGAACCTGGCATACAAAGACCTATGGACCCCACCACCCTGCAAAGATCTCCCACTTCAGCGACGACTGCGAGTCAGAACGCTTCGGCGGGCTCATCACAAAATGGGAATGGTTTAACAAACGGTCAATCAGGTAGTCAGGGAGTCAATCCCAACGCAGCACCAGGACCAATACCAGCAACCACCCCTCTGGTTGTGCGCCAGGACAACAATGGCGTTCAATGGATAGCCTTTGAATACTCACGGGATCGAGTTAAGATGGAATACACCATCAGATGTGACGTGGAATCTGTCAATACCGACAATCTCCCGAACGACTTCAGGACTGACAATTGCGTTTACCCTCGAGCATGCTGTAATAAGGATACTTATAAAGGCAATCGCCTTCAATATGAGAACGAATGTAACACAGTCGGCTGGGCTCTAGCAGAATTGAACCCATGCCTGAGAGGCAAGAGAGGTCTGATACAGAGGGCTGTGGATAGTTGGAGGAATAGCAATCAAGATCCAAAGTTACGAAGTAGACGGGTGAGGAGAATGGCCAAAATAAACACTCGAAAGAATGTTTCAACAACTCACCCGCCAAACCACATGGCCGGCCCACGTGAGGTTGGAGTACCTCAAGCTAGCCCAAATCCAATGACCCCATCTGTACAACAAAGGCCGCCTCCCTCGAACATTGGCATGGCAAATGCTGCACAGTTGCAGCATCATCATCATGCACACGCAGATGGAAGCCAACCTAGTAGAGACGATGTCAGCGGTATGTTTCACCAGTTGTCTTGATCATGGCGACTGTTTTGCTCTGGCTGGACCATGTATGAGCTGCAGTCATGTACACTGTTACCTACGATAGCATGAGGCGCTTCACTAGATCTTAAATACTGCACATTTTTCGGTGCTTGGAAGCCCGTTTCGTTGCAGCAACACAAAGAACGTAAGCTGACAGCATATGTGTTGGAATCTGATAGTGAATGGTGATTACGACCAGCACCAGCAGCTGTCCAAACCCTCACCTGCTCCGATCCGTCCCTCCAACGTCTTCCACGGAAACCCCGCCTACCCTACCCCACCGAATCCCTACGCTGCCTCCATGCCTCCTCAGCTACCGAATGGGATAGACCGTTTGCCAACTCACACCGCCGTCTCTACTTCAACCGCCGTGGACGCCAAGAGAGAGGACCGATCGCATTCCCCTGATGCAAAACCCGAGCCTGCCGTCGGCAAACCCAGCCGGAAGCCAGGCAAATTGACATTCTTTGGCCTTGAGGATCCGGAAAAAAGCGGCCACAAAGTACGCGTGAAGATGGCGCTGCACGAATGTCCGATGCAAGAGGTACCGGACTCTTATCGAAAGAAGAACTCGGTCTACCCGAGGAGTTGGTTCCCCGTTCAGATGCAGCTTTCACCCTCATCCCGGGGACCGAGAGGACGCTACCTTGAAGACAGAGAGGACGCCGAGTCAAAAGAGGAACCTGAAGTCGGCACCTTATTGGTCAATGTCCCCATGCTGGAAGGTGAAGGCGAACTCAAGGTCCCGGCGCTGGACAGGAGGGCCCGACGGAAGGAAGAGCAGCTGAATGATATGGGGTATCGGATCAGTTGGGGTCAGCGCAGGATGTTCAACGATCGGGTCCTGTTCCTGCAACAGTCGATTGACATGTATCGAGGGAAGATGCGGGATGCCATGGTTGCGGGGGGGCAGGAGGCGGAGAGTGTGGCGCCGTTGTATGAGACGAGGAGGGGGAAGAAGAGGTGGGTGGAGGGGAGGGGGAGGGGGAAGGGGAAGGGCGCGAGGGGGTAGAATACTGATCGTTGACCGCTGGCTGGCTTTTCAATCGGCTGTGGCGTTGGCTTTTTGAGGGACACGTGGAGTTGCTACGATATCATCATGCATGGAATGCATGTTGGCTTTGGGGATGGCTTTGTATAAATGGGAGATCTCGTTGGGGATAAAAATGCATGCTGTGGAGTGATTTGGTGGGTTGTGGGTGTGAGGGTGATAGAGGACGAGGGAAGAGGGAGATGGGAGACATATTAGCATCATGGCTTTCGGCCGTAGAAGAGCAGCTCGCTGGGCGAGATCATGGCTCGCGGGATACAATATAAAAGGGCTTGCTAATGAAAGTTCTTCGTGATTGGTGAAGTTGACTGTGGAAATGTGTGGTCATCTACGTGTAAAGGTTCCGTCATGCTTGGTCGTGCTGCTCTGGTCTGATCCTCCTGCTTGGTCCTTCGATCTAAGTGATGCGCTGGGAAGGGAGGGTCTACGGGGGAAGAGGATGTCAGGGGGAGGTGGAGAGGTGGGTTGGATGGAGGGAAACGGAGTGGAGTCGTTTCATCAGGGAAAGCCGAATCGGGTATGGCGTCTATGACAGAAGTCAAAAGGGGAGAGAGGAAAGTGGCGGAAAGAGGAAAGAGCGTCTTTGGATTGGGTCATACGCTGGCTTGCCGTCTGTTCCCTTGGCCGAAGTCGAGATTGAGCTGGAATGGAGGTGGAGGGGGGAGGGGGAAGGCTGGTATGGTGTGTGGGTGGGATGTTTGGCATTGGTTCGTGAGATTTGGGTGGTGGTGGTGGTGTGAGGAGGGGGTTTTGGAGAGGATTAGACGGGATGGAGGAAAGGAGAAGAGGAAGTGTTGGCACCTCGGCGCATTATATATCCGTGCTGTCCACACGGCCACCGCATTTGGCAGTTCATTGAATTGGCAAGATCCGAAATCCTGGGAATTCGAAATTGGGAGAGGGAAGAGTTATCGAATGTAGGAGGACGAGAAGATGTTGAATTAGATGAAATTCATCAGTGTCCATGGGGACTGGTAGCGCGTGGAAAGAGCAATCGTGTGACTTTTCTTCGATTCTTTCCTACCTACCTAATGAACCTATGTAATGCTCCTGCCTGATTTCCAGTCTGTGCCAAAGGATTCGATAATTAATAAAGGGATCGGACGAGCCAAAAGTTCTTATCGAGACCAACTTGTTGGGAATTCGCTAAATAGTGCATCATTATGCAACGAGCTTGAGTTAGACATTGATGAAGCAAGCTTGATGGCTGATCGTTATCGTCCCTGAGATCTTCGCAATATCATTGACACCTGACGATAATTAGTGGTTGCTTGAATTCATTGACACAGAAGCATACCTATTTCCAAATTTACAATCTTGAGCCATGGATGACCTTGTAATCCACAGCGAGTTCACGACCGCCATCGTTGATGACCAACACACGAACGCTGCCACGGCCGTTGGCAAAAGAGTCGTTCAATCTCGACCACAATCCACCTTGATCAATGACCGGAAGGCCTTGCTTGACATCACCCGTCTCGGTCATGGCAACCACGCGGCCATCATCACGGATGTCGAGGACGCGGTATTGCTTGAAGATAGGACCTAGCATATTCTGGACGATGACAGATGGTGAAGGATTCGAGACGAAGCTGGATTCTTCGTGGAGTTGCTTGGTAAAGAGATCCACACCTAGGTAGCGGTGCTGGCCGGTTTGAGCAGACGTGGTGATGCGGATGACCTGGCAAGGACGTCCTTGAAGGATCAATAGGTCGCCAATGCGGATGTGGTGGCAGGGGATGGTGATGGTATCACGCATTCTGCCACGTCGCTCCACATAGCGGACGGTTTTCTGTGCACCCTCACGGATGCGGGTGGGGCCATGCTCGCGGTCTTCCTTCTCAATGACCATCTCCTCGCGCTCATGGTGAGGAGTGAAGGGGTGGAAGACGCGGTCAGCGGCCTTCTCGAGGCCGTGACGGAAGGAGTGGTAATGACCTTCGTCGTCGTAGTAACCCATGCCTGACCGACGAGGTTGCTCTTCGACTACTGTCTCTCGTTCGATGTGTTCTTCTCGAGAATGGTTATCTCTGTTGCCTCGACGTTCAAATTCGACGTCGTAGGTTGGGTTGACGCGTCGACGGTAATCTCGTTCTGTACCGTCGATTTCTTCTTCGCGTCGAGGGGCTTCGATGTCGATCTGAGTATCCCGGTAGCGGCGATCGTAGTCTCTGTCCCGAACGTAGCTGCTGTAAGTAGTGACGCGTTAGCTCATTTTGCAAAAGGGAATGAGCTCCAAGAGAATTGGAAAAAAGGCGTGATGGATCGGCAGGCTTACTCTTCTTTGGTGATTTCTACCTCGGAGTGGTCTTTGTGATGATGACCCTTGTCGTAGCGATCTTCTTCGGCGTAGACAGTAACGTCCTCTTTGCGGCGCGGACGGCGTTCACGATCCTCCTCGCGGACAGTGACCTCTTCCTCGTCGTATCGAGTACGGCGATCCTTGCGGCCTGGAAGGGATGCGGAGAAGGAAGAGTGCTTGGCTTCGTGACCTTCCCGTCCGACGCGCGATTTCGTCTCTCCTTCTACTCTGACTTCGGTGGTTGTTTCTTCAGCGGCAACGTCGTTCCGGTACGACGATGGGAAGAGGCTGAAAGGAACCGGGACCCTGGCGTCAAAGTCCAGATTGACGGAGGTGAGGGAGCCTGGTCTCGAATGCCTTCCGAGCCGTTACGAGAACGATTCGAAAGGAAGACAAGAGGAGACTCTTGCTTCAGGGGGAAGGGGGGGAAGAGGTGCTATTGACCTGTTCACGAGACTCAATTCATAGACGTTGAAAGGCTCTGAGGGTCTATTGGTGATGAATTGAAGACTTTTGTAGACCAATGAGTGCAGCTGTTGATGAGATGGTGATGGTGTCAGGAGAGAGATGGGCGGAGAAGTCGGAGGATTTGTTGTGACTGCTGGCACTCCCTCGCGTATCACACAGGGCAACTACGAAAGCGCGCTAAGTACGCTAGCGGAAGCCGCCAAAGTCACTCCCTCATCCACTTTGGGAGTCTACGGTTTCTTTCTGCTGCTACGATATCACGACTAGCAATTCGATTCTAGTGACTACGTCTTGCGCATTCGTGTTTCAGGATCGCTGTGACATGGGGAGTGGATCTGCTTTATGAAGGGATCCTCGGTGTGGTTGCTGGATTGCTGGCCATCATGCAGCCGATTTCGTGGCTGACTGCCATTGGCTTTCCATCCCTACTTCGACACCTTCTAGACCTCGGGAAGAGCTGTGGATTACGAGGCTCCGAAAGCCCCTCAAGGAAATCTCAGCTGTGAGCTTCCTGCAAGGCTTCGGTCAACCAATAGAGAGCACGCAATGGCTTCCTGCATAATGCAAGCTGAGAGCGTGACAACCAGCATATGCAACAAGTAAGTACACTCCTCATCAATGATTGCTTCCATTTCATACAAGACTTTTATATAAAGCTGGGTCGACATCATATGGATCAGATGGAGAGCGTTGCATTCGACTACTGGTGTATTGAACAGCTTGACTTGAGAAGGCTGAACTACACGTGCATTGTCCTCTGCCCAGGGTGAAAACTTTCGGTCCATCTACCTTACGTTCGCATATCACATCTTAGGAGTATGGTTTATTAATAGTCGCTGTCGACGAGGATGTGAACCTTGCTCTGACGCGACAGAGCTAACCACCATCTACGTTCATCTAACGGCACAGACAATCTCTCTATGCTTATACGGGTAGGCCACCTCCAACATCAACGCCAAAAGGCACAATTGAGCCAAGCTTCCCCCCATTCGAATCATCGGAGAACCAGGGCACGATGGCGAACACGTGGTTAGGAAAGACATGATTTCTCCCAGCCAGGGGTCATCTAAGACAAGATCTCGAGCAGTGCATAACCACTCACCTGGTTCTCGCTTCCAATCGTCAAGCTCATGCAGTGAGATCGTCTGGACCATATCGACTTGACACCGGCCTTAGCAAGCCAAACCTCTGATCATCCTAGAACAAAGTCCACAGCATCAGAAACTAGAACATGAATAAACACTGCAAATTTCATGATTTAGGTTTGAAAATCCTGGGGAGAGTCTGAGGATGGCAAGCTTAGATTCGGTCTGAGAGACAGAGACTCGTGAGACCACATTGCTGCCCGACAAGGCTGAGTTTGAGGGATCGTCGAAGAGGCACCAGGGATTCGGCATGTCTTTGGGGCGTTGCATAAATCTGCTGACAACACTGGCATCTTCTTTCGGAGGGGTAGATGCGGCTCTTGTACAACCTCAATTGTCCTTGTGACTCCTATTCCGCCTATGGTCTTGGCGGTAATCATTGTAGAAGAAAAGCGCACATAGAAGAGTAGAGGGGTGACCCTGGCTGCCACCAACAAAGTGCGTCACCGACCAAGGATAGATAAGCCCAAACCCAACACTTCTCTTTCACCTCACCCGCCTGACCAACGACCGTTTCAACATCGGCTGTCAAACAGCCGCAACCGCTTCAACATCCACAGAAATCTGGTCGAGGCCGTCGGCTTTCTTCACATGCTTGGAAGGTCGTATCTATGTACCTACAAATACTCTATTTAATCGAGCGCCGACTCTGCCCTCGCCCACCTTCCTGCACGCTGCACTCTGCACTTTAGCGGCACGGCCCAGCCTGGTGCTGTTAGATCGCACATACTACTCTGACCATATCAGCTACGAGCTTGCCAGTCAGACTCGGCGTGCCGGCGCTCATACTTGTGAGGCATGCATCCTGCTAGATAAGGATCCTGCACTGTGCGCTTTCACTCGCTTCTTCATCCACAAAACTGCAGACTCTCAAATCAAGTAATCCACGAGAAATTCTTCTGCACATTGGGTCGACACTATTGATATCATCACTGGATCTTCTATAATTCTTTTCACTCCCTGGAAAATCCGAATACTACATACAGAGCGAGCAAGATGAGCTCGGGTTACGGTCGACCGCTCTCTCCCCCTCGAACAAATCGCTACCACCCTCCAACAGGCCGTACTTCAGCCGGGAGCTTCTTCACTTCGTCGCCCTACGATCAATACGGCGCACCTACTCGAACGAGCAGGGAATATGTGGCGGGCCCACGGACAAGCGATGAGCGGATAGCTGCACCCAGACACCTTCCTCTTAGAACACGTAGTCCCCCAAGGCGGGCTGCTGTTGATGACTATGCTGTTCGTCCACGCCGTTTAACGCTCGAGCCAGAGGCTCAAAAGGCACGGAGGCCAGCGAGTATGATTATCCCAAACGAGCCTATCCGAACCTCTAGGCCGATCGTCACAAGCGCTGTGGACAGGCCACCAAGTCCTGTCACAAAACCCCGCCGAGATCGCCGTGAGGAGGACTATGATGTCTTGCCAGCTTCCTCGACATCAAGACGACACCATCAGCGGCATGCCTCGTTGAATACTACAGATCCTGGCCGTCTCACTGCCCGAGAAAGGGAACCCGAGGAGAAGTCATACCGGGTGCCAACTTCGAGCCGGCCATCTGTGCGAGAGCGTCAAGGCGATACTGATCGAGACTACGGCTTTGAGTACACCGAGGCCCGAGAGCCCAAGGTACAGGACTCAGCATATCGGCAAAGATCTCGAAGAGACAGCTTTGATTCTGCTCGACCACAAAGCGTCGCTGCTCCAGGTACTTACATTCCTCGTTCGAACAGAGAGCCTGGCCCTCCTATCTCGTCCAGGGGTTTTGAAACCATTAACAGGTCAGACAGCCAGAGGCGCGCGCACCGTGCCAGGGATGACGACCGGCCTCCAAGGGAGTACATACGCGATGACCGTGATATTGAGAATCGAAAGCCACCTCGCCCAGAGATTGCGCTGCATCAGCCATCGACTGATGCCTATCCTGCGCCGTATCCTGAGGAGGAGTCACGGCATCATCGACCTCGCAAGCCCCCGCCTGAAGATGATAGATATGAGCCACGGACTCGACCGCATAAGACGGTATCGGAAGAGGATCGAGTGGAGCGAAGAATAAGAGACCCCCAGGATGACCGTAGCGGAGATGAACGTCCCAGGAGACATCGACACAAGCATCATCACAGCGACCGTGAGCGCCACAGAGATGACATGGAAGAAGATGATAGAGAGCCCCGGGTACGTGACGAAACCCGTGACAAGCGAGAGAGGGTAGATGATAGGGGTTCCAACACTGGGATGCTGGCCGGCGCGGGCGCTGCAGTAGCGACTACCGGTCTAGCTGCTGAAGAAGTTCGACGGCATCGTCACCGAGAACCTCGCGATGATGAAGGCGGTCATCGCCACAGAGAGCCTCGCTATGAGGAGGGTGGTCACCGTCATAGGGAATCTCGTGATGAGCTTGACCCTCGAGCTTTACGACGTCCTCAAGAGCACCTACGAGAGCCAGAGCGTGATCATTTGGAGACGAGTTCCGTCAGCACTGGCCTAAGTATCAGCGAACGAGAAGACCTCGAATATCAAGAGGCAAGAGAAGCCTCACGCCGCGCAAAAGAACAAGCCGAAGCCTTCGTTGGGCCCGTCGAACACGTGATCCGTGAGCAGAAGTCCTACGAACGTCGCCCCGAAGACGATGCACCCAGACACCATCGCAGCTATCGCCCTCGCCGCCACCATACCCAAACGCGCAGTGAAGATTCAAGGTCCTCATCCTCATTCTCCTCATCCAGCGACAGCGAAGACGACCGAAGAAAGCGTCCTCCCCCTCGCGTCGTCACACCCGCCAACGAAGAAAACTCCGAACCCAAGCCCCAACCCAAAGGCATCCTTCGCAAACCCCGCGAACAATTTCCCGAGTACCCAGCCACAGTCCGCGAAGGCGTCGCACCGCACAAAGATGATAAGAAGAAAGACGTTCCCCCCAACGCACGCTGGACCAAGGTCGACAGGCGGCTGGTGAACCCGGAGGCGTTGGAGCAGGACGGCATCCGATTCAATGAATTTGTGGATCATGTGATTGTGCTGAAGGTGATGGATCGAGAGGAGATTGAAAAGTACACGCAGAAGACGGCGGAGATTAGGGAGAAGAGACGGATGTTGATGGGGCCGGAGATGCAGGCGGCACCGCAGCCGCCTCAGTCGGAGCAGTCGTTTGAGGAGGCGTCGGTTAGTGATGGGCGGAGCGTACGGTTTTGAGTAGAGACATGAGAGAAGAAATGATGATGATATGGAAAGACGGCTTTGGAACACAGGAGGAATTTTTGAAAGACTGCTTTGCTCCGGGAACAGAAGGAAGGATGCATGCTGGAGAGATCGTGTTCCTCATTGCGAATTTATACAGGCTGAGACATTTGATAGCGTAGTAGCGGCAGTAGATACAACTGAATGCATGATGGATCTGCAGGACCCACGAGGGTCAACCGTTCCCTACTTTGCACCTTTTTCCTCCAGAAATAGTCATTGAAAATACATGTAAGCCGAGATATTTGATAGCATAGTAGCGGCAGTGGATACAACTCAACGCGTGATAATTATACTCGTACAAGACCCACTAACACAAGCATTCCCGATTTTGCATTAATTCCCTCCAGGAAAAGTAAAAGGGAAAGGATCAGAGGCAGCATGTGTGGGGTCAATGTCAAGAACAGGATACAAGCACTGGATCGTATGGCAATTCTTAAATTTGAATGGTAGACGAGAGAGTAAAAGCTTTACAGGTAGAAAAACGATGGTCGTGGTATCCAAATCCAATCCCAGGGAAACAACGCCGGAGCCCATTTACCAAAGCCATGCGTCCCTTTTGATGTGACGATTCATGATAAAATAACATCAAAGATAGCACAAATCCCCACCAGGTTTCTAAGTTCCGTGTGTCCCGGAAGTCATCCACATTCCACGCCACCTATAAGTCCTCTTTTATTCATTCATACAGTCATTGCGGCCGCCAGTGCTGCGACTAGCGGTATCGTGGCCATCCATGTCGTTCGACTCGATACGAGCATTGGTTCGGCGGCTGAGGAGAGGTTGGTGTAGTAGACGTCTTGGAAGGTGATGGATGAGGAGTTGTAGCAGTTGTCTTTTGTGACTTCGGGGACCTCTTCGGGTTCGGCGAATGTGATGTCGACGCACTGTAGACATCTCAATCAGTACAACGGCTCCTTCCGCGAAATGAAGAGTTTTGCTCGGCTCACGTTATAAAGTGCGGCGCCATGTTGCGCCGTCTCAATGATTTGGATCGTGGCATTTTGACCGACTACGGCTGTGTAGTTGACTGGCAGTGGTACTTGAGGTATACAGATGCTGCCGTCGTATAAGACGTTTGACGGCCCGACGATCGCAAAGACTGTCTGCATTGGTAACGAGTAGTTTTCCGGCACGGTGCCGTTGCCGAGATTGATGTAGAAGAGCGCGTTTTCATGTCCTGAGAACCAGCCAGGTTGGATGCCAACAGCGCCGCCGCCTACGGGCCATTTGGTGCGGTTGGTTGACATGGGCATGCCGCCGCCTTGGGGTTTGTTAGCAAGATGTGTGGACCTGGCTGAGGGTGCGGAGCATACATGGGTAGATCCATTGCATGCCGTATGGGTATGTGTTATTGTCGCCGACACCCAGTCCTCCGTTCCCGATGACATCTGATGGGAAGTCGGTGCCGTTGAGGCCTGTGATGGAGCCATTGGTGTGGAGATTGTCCCCTCGCCAGCCGGGGTATGTGATGACGGTGTGGGCGGAGACGAGGGTGGAGAGGAGAGCAAGGAGTGTCGCCGCGGCGGGCAGTAATGGTGATGAGGCGAGCATTGTGGATAGCGGAGGTGGTTATGAGCAGACGACGTAAGCCGTAGAGCTGTTGCGCTCACTCACTCCGAGATCGAATGATGGCGTTCGGTCGTGTCGAAGGAGGAAGATTCTGAAACTGAACTAGGCGACAGAATAGACGAGGTCTTGGAAGATGTAAGAATAGAATAGACAGTGAGAGAGAGAGAGAGGAGGAGGAGCTGGAGAGAGTGTCTGGCCATGGCATACTTACCTCAGCTGTAGCCGCGCCAGTATGGCAGAGGGCGAGTAGATGGCAGCCAGACATTGGACGGTGCCCCTGCTCGCCGGGGGACTCGTTAGGGATGGCCAATTCCATTGGCAGAGGCGGGCAAGCTGATTGGGAAGTCAGCACTTGCAGCACTTGCGTGCAGCACTGCAGATTCACCTCGACGGAGCCAATCGCAGGGGGGATGCGACGGCAAAGGTGTGAAGGGCGGGGGGTCTCGGCGGCAACCTTACTGTCTTGTCACTAGCGTCGGGCGCCAGCCTGTGCGCTTTCTCGGTAGGAACATCGCCGGGCGGCTAGAGTTTGATAGAGCGTCTCGTCCTCGGGCGAATTCCATGTTGACGGCATCTTGAAATTCCATGCTTCGTGCCGAAGAAATTCCCTGCGTGGGTTGTGGAGGTAGCCAACTGGCCAACGGTGTTCAGGAACGTCGACTGAGCTTTCAGTCTCGGTGGAAAGCCATTAACCTCGGGATAATTGGCCCACGAAAGGTGTCTCAATGCTGGGTGGGAGCACAGTGCAGACATGGGAAAGTTGTTGACTCTGAAGGAGACCTACCTTTGATGACAAGCACTGCACCGATACTCGAGCCACTTCAGCAGAGGACCCCGCTCACTCATCGCTAGCAGAAGAAGCAACTGCAGTTCAGCATAGCATGGAGTCTGCGTTGACTGAGCCATCACTTTGACCTACACGACTTTGGAGAAGGTGGAAAATGGTCTTCCTTCTGAGTAGCTTTGTTCGTACAGGACATCTACAAAGGGGAGACATCGAATTGCTGAAATGAGAGGAATGAGAAAGACCGATTCAAGGAAGCTATGAGCGTTAGGCTGGCTGAGAAGCCTGCGAACGATGTCGCTTTAAGATTGATAGGTCATGGATGCTGACGACGGAATATGATAGGCTACCGTGCTTATGAATACCAGAACATCAAGGCTGTATGGGTAGCATCACAACGAAATTTGCAACGCCATGTCAGCGAAGCGACACAACCAAACCTCAAACACTGTCCGCTGTCCAAAGAGGACACTCATGATTGCAATGTTTGTGAGGAAGGCCATCGATTAACAGCGCTACGCGGTGTGTCTCCCAATCCTTGGAGAGTCTCGTATTGAATAACAATGCAAAAGAAGAAAACGGTGGTAGATAGGGAATTAGTTGAGCCTGAAAATCTCAATTGAATTTATCTCTTTCAATTTCTATGACTTGGGCATGGATTTCTGAGGACTTGGTAGGTGCATTGAATACGCGCATTGCTTGCCCGCACTAGAAAAGGCGGCAGGCTCCAACCTCTGCTATGACTAACAAGATCTCACTTACGGCACATGTGCAGGATCTTGACCGGCAGGATCTTGACCGGCAGGATCTCATCTTTCAGGATGCGAACAGAGATGTCATGCAAGTGCTTTGGCGAGATTGCCTGATGGGAGGCTGCCGAGGCTGCCTTGCGGGCCGTCCTAGCCTCCGCCACCAATGAGCTTTGACACAAACATATTTACGTATTGCTCAACTGTAGCCTTTCGCCTCATAGTTGTGAAATCGTGATCACCCGAGAGGATTTCATGCTGACAAAAAACGATAGTTGAGGGTTTCTGCTGTCTGAAAGACTGGCCACCCCCTTTCCTTGTAAGGACATATGAATAGTCTTCTTCTGAAATTTGCTAGTGTCTCAAGGCACAGGACATTACCACGCAGTATCAATATCTCTTAGGCAGGAGAAACCAGAGATGATCCCAAACGGTCCACAACCGCTTTGTGACTCCAATGCTTGACAATGCATAGGAAATTTTCCCGATATTCCGGCCTCCTTCAACGAGCCCCAAAATTTCTCAAAAAAATCCAAGGTAGTCCTAGATTTCCAGAACAGATAGGGTCAGAATCTGGAACAAATCCAAATCGATTGGGTGGACGTATACTACGGTGCGAATAAGGTAGTGAGGCCTCTCGCGCTACCGGCCACGACTTTTTTTGACCGACCCTCGAACGTTAAAAGGTGAACGCGGGTAAGCCACTATACATTTATCCATCATGACTCGCAAGAAGAAGCAATTTCCTCAGCAGAAGCGTCAACAAGTCATGGATTCTTCAGGCTGGACGCACATTGTCAAAGGCGCCAAAAACGTTATGACGTCCGTTAAAGCACTAGCATCCAATCAGCATCAAACGAGTTTCACAGTTGATTCATATGCAAACACATTCCGAACAAAGTACACTCCTCAATGGCGTGAATCATCATGCTGGCGGGGCCTTACCTGTATGATTGAGCGGGAAATACTGGCATCAGAGAATATCACCCTTACCAAATGTGTCTGCTTGGGCTTGGGGAGTCTTACGGTTGGATCTCACACTGACACGTCGTCTTATGAGCTTGCAGCTCTAGTCTCCATGCTCGGACTGCTAGGTATGTATTTTGCTGCCTGACGAACCCAAACAAGAATAGCATATTTGCACCGCTCAGATCTCGATCTAACAGCAACCAGGGAAGAAACACGCCATTCGAGAAGTCATCTTCCAAGATCCCGCCTTCAATCATTTGGACAAGACTTTTCTAGATAGTCTCGGCTATGAGGTTTTGAGCGATCCAGAAGCTTTCGCCAAGGTTGATGACAACACATTCGTTTTCGCTCCGCATTTGGAAGTTGCCCATATAACTGCCGCACTGGAAAATAGCACACCTGCAGTATACATTGGTAATGACATCAATGAATATGTCGACAGTCCGTAAGTATTCCTTCCTCCGACTGATCTGCAAAGAGACACTAACTCCTGAATTTCTGCTCCAGCTTCTATCGTCGTATTGTAGAAAACCACAAGCCAGGATCCACAGAGATCTTCAAGCGATACGCAGACCGCACGGAATTCAAGGCTATGCCGGATTTTGATCGGACATCCTGGGCCCGTGAAACGAGTGTCTACTGGCTCAAGGATCCTGCGAGGTCAAATGTCTGCCATGATGCCAACTATGACACTATGGCGGCCTGGGAAGTTGAGAGTGAATAAAACCTATGAATCAAATACGACTGCGGCGGCAACAAGATGGAGCGAGTGCAGGAGTGGCTCTGTCAGAATTGCAGGCAGAGATGAGGGGATAGATTCCAGAAGATGGCAGCGACTTCAGGAGCTTTTCCGAGTCTGAGCATGTCTGCATGCATAAAAAGCCTCATTGATGTACCAATGCTGCAGTCTAGTAAACATCTCAAGCCTCTCCTTCGCTAAACCGAGCCCCCCATAATTATAGGAATGATTGACTTCTTAGGAATCAGAGGCTCGTCGGGTGGCCTGCCTCTTTTCAGGCAACATTCCCTGCCGTGGAGATTCACTCCCTGACCCAAAAACAGAGGCCAAAAACAAAGTCTTACCCAGACATGGACTCGAACCACGATCTTGAAGTGTGGCAAAATCACCTCATGTTCTACCATTGGACCATCTGGGCGTCCCTGGATTGAGAGTTCCAAGGCTATTGAGTTTCATCACTATCATTCTGTCGTTCTGGAGAGTCAGAGTAGGAAAGAGCAAAAAATCAAATTACTCAGGCACGGACTCGAACCATGATCTTGAGGACGAAACATGACACTCAAACCCGTCGTCAACTGACGCCGGGGTGGGCGGGAGCGCTTTATTTGAGCTGGGGGTGTGACCCCTAGTCAGTGTAGTCACCTCACGTTCTACCTTTGAACTATCTAAGCTACTTTAAATTGAGAAGCCAAGGCTGTTAGCCTTCTTTACCAATCATCCCTCCTTTTGATGAGTTGAGGAGCAAAAAGCCGGATTGCTTAGACATGGATTTGAACCATGATCTTGAAGACGAAACATGACACTCATCAACAACGCGTCGTCTGGCGCGTAGAATGAGCTTGGAGTGTACCCCTAGTCAGTGCGGTGACCTCACGTTCTACCTTTGAACTACCCAAGCTGCTCTGAATCGAGGAGCGGAGGCTATTAGTCTATTTACCGTTCATTCTTCTTGTTGATGAAGCAAAGAGCCAAAGATCAGATTGCTCAGACATGGATTTGAGCCACAATCTTGAAGACGAGACATGACACTCAAGAACAACACGTCATTTGACGCTTAGAACGAGCTTGAGGTTCTTCCCCCAGGTCAGTGTGCTCGCCTCACATTCCGCCATTGAACCACTCGAGCTTCTGAGAATGGAGAAGCCAGCGCTATTAATCTTCTTCGACATTCCTTTGACTATCTATATGAGAAGTGAAAACAGAAGAGACCAAAAATTTGTTCTTGCTCAGACGTGGATTCGAACCACGATCTTAAAGACTGAAGCATAACCTCGGACAAGACTCCCACCCACAAAGGCAGCACTCCATAGAGTTTGGGTTCTACAGACCTCAGTCAGCGCATTCACCTCACGTTCTACCATTGAACTATCTAATCTGATTCTCGATTGCAAAATTGAGAACTAAAAGCCGTCTTGACCACTCCTTTGCGCTTATTCTACCATAATTCAAAGCGAAAGCAAGCAAAAAGCAAACTGCTCAAACATGGATTCGAACCATGATCTCGAAGACTGAAGCATGACGCTCACGTGACACGCCGCCGATAAGACAGCTTCCAAGTAGAACTCGGGATATCTACGGGGCAGTCAACGGAGCAGTCAGCGTATTCACCTCACGTTCTACCATTGAACTACCTAAGCTGATTCTCGATTGGAAAATTGAGAACTAAAAGCCGTCTTGAATACTAATCTGCGCCTGTTCTACCATAATTCAAAGCGACAGCAAGTAAAAAGCAAATTGCTCAGACGTGGAGTCGAACCACGATCTTGAAGACTGAAGCATGACGCTCGGAAGAGATGCCCACCCGCTAAGGCAGGTCCCAAGTTGAGCTCGGGGTCAACGGACTCCAGTCAGCGTAATCACCTCACGTCCTACCATTGGACTACCTGAGCCTTTCCTGGTGAAGAAGTTAAGTATTCATCCTTTTAAAGAATCAAACCAAAAACCAGCAAAAATAAATGCTTGCCTAGATACGGATTCGAACCATCACATTGAAGGCAAAAGCAAATTGCTTAGACGTGGATTCGAACCACGATTTTGAGGATGATCAGTCCGACAGCATACCGAGCGCGTCATCTCTAAGCATAGAGCGTCGCTTGCTCAGATGCCTTTAGGGTGCGACCCCGAGCCAGATATTCACCTCACGTTCTACCGTTGAACTACCTGAGCTTCCTGGAAAGAGGTGAAGGCTATTGGTCTACTTGTCCGTAAATTTCTCGTTATCGAAAGCCAAACAAGGAAAAGCCAAAGAGTAAAAAAAGGCAAACTTGCTCACATGTGGACTCGAACCATAATATTGAGGACGAAACACAACACTCAGAAGAGGCCTTACTATGAGGCCCACCTTAGGCAATAAGACTGCCCGACCTGAGCCCTGGGTCAATAGCCACTAGTCAGCGCATTCTCCTCATGTTCTACCATTGAATTGTCTAAGCTGAGGTTTTCTGGATTAGTAGGTGAGATCTATTAGACTTCTTTACCATTGGCACATTGTTATCAATAGCCAATCGTAAAAAACCCAAAAGCCAAAAATCGAATTCTTGCTCAGATATGGATTCGAACCACATTTTTGAAGACGGGACATGACACTCATAAATATCGCTCTTGCGAGTAGACGTTTAGGCAATCAGACTGCCCTGCCTGAGTTTGGGTTGTAACCCCTAGTCAGTGTGTTCACTTCACGTTCTACCCTTAAACTACCTGAGCTTCTCCTAATGAGACCCAAAACGCTATTGCTCTTCATCATCATTCTTCCAAGCATGCTCACGAATAGCCAAAGACTAAAAAAGGCAAACTTGCTCAGACATGGATTCGGACCATAATCTCGAAGACGAAACATGACACTCAGAAGATTGCCTGTGCCTATAGACACTGGTGTCTCAGGTAGTCAGGGTACCCTACCTGAGCGGGGGGTCACCCCTAGTCAGCGCGTTCACTTCACGTTCTACCGTTGAACTATCTGAGCTAGGGTTTTCTTGGATTGAGTAGATGGAGGGGAATTTGGTTAGATGAAGCGCATTGGGAGTCGAATCTGGACTTACGCTTTCGAAGATTGGTCAATCCAGGATTCGTGTCCCGCTCGAGTGAAGCATCACTGCACAGGAGAAGCATAATCATCTTGCGAATGAAAGGACAAACACCCTCACTCGTCCTTAGCGTTGTGGAGAATGGCTTGAACGCTGCACCATGAGTATGTCCAAATTACTATACACTTCCAAGACTTCCTGTATCGCATGGTCCTCAATTATTGCATGCTCATTAACTCCGCAACCATGCTCTATACACCGGCAATCAGCGTATTTTCAGTTCAAGGCTTTTGTCCCCCATTGCTAAAACCAAAACGCCAACACCAAGGCATGCTCCATGTATAACGTCAAGAGTCGATGGTCTTCCCTCCACAATCTGGGATCTTGATCCCTGGTTTCAGATCTGTTATGATTTTCGAGTCAGAATTGCCGATGTTGTAACATCTTGGGGGGCGGGGGATGTCAGTAGAAGTTGAATGAAGGGATACCTACCTCGGCCGATGTCCATTAAACCCCATTTATCTTCCCAATTCTTGCCTTTTTCATTGAGTCTGACTTTCCAAGGCTCATCGAAAGCTTCGAACCTAGAATATGGCGTCTTAGGACAGGGCCGATAAAGGGTAGGTGGGAAATCCTTACCAAAAATAATTCGTCCCGTTAGTCAAGCTCTGGCAGACGAAATCATCCATGAATTTGTTCATCTCGTCAATACCCGCTACACTTCCACTTCCCGTGGGACACGTAGTAGCATCTGTCCCACAGTCGGTGCCACCGGCACTTGGCCACCCAGTTTCTGAAATTATGTTCTTGGACTTATCCTGAACCAGCGTTGTATCATGCTGCTGCCAGAAATCCCATGTCCAACCCGCTGCTTGATCCACAGGTGTGCCAGCAAAGAAAGGGTGAATGTTGGACATGACAATGTCGGTGTCCTTGGCAAGGCCAGCAGTCCAGGAATCTCCCAAGTCCGAAGTCGCCACAGGAATGTCGATGTTCTGAGAGGTCAGATTTTTCCTGACATTGTTGAGCATGTCGCCAAGCTGTGTTTCAGTCATCTGTTTGCGATATAGGACCTCATTACCGACGATTACGCCAGCAAAGGGCTTCGCGCCGTTCTTTGAAAGGATATCGTACATGGCACTAATGCCTCGATTGTTTGTAGTTGAATTATTATCGAGCCAGACACCCAGCCAGACTTTCACGGAAGTAAGTGCAAGCTTGTCGATTGCATGGAGAACCATTTCAGTTTGGTTACAATCGGTACCGTATAGTCGAATAGTATTAGTAAGTTGGGATAATACCGCCACATCCATGGTGACATTATCTTGGGTAGGCGGATTGCTAAGGCAGTCTGGATATTGGGAGTTGAAGGGTGTATAATCCATTCCTGGAAAGACCTTGTGAAGATCTGGATTGTTCATTAACTTTTTTATCTTTGGTGAGCTCAGATCCAAGGCTGTGTCAGGTTTCGTGTTTGAGGGTGTAGACGAGTCGTCAGGTGAAGAACTAGATTTACTGTTGTGCAGGCCGCCAACGACGCCACCTACAATAGCACCAACAATGATCAGAAGACCAATTATCCCGATGATCCATCGTATTCTCTTTCTCCCCGATGTCTGCTTGCTTAGCCATGGGCTTTTTTCAACGGCAGCATCCTCTAGTCCCTGGCCTCCTGATGATCCGGGTACCGGGCCATATTGACCACTTGGATCTCTAGAGCCATTGGGAACATTATTGCTTCGACCAACAAGGCCGCCGAGAGCTCCCAACACACCTCCTGTTGCTGCAGCTCCAGCAGCTCCAGCAGGGGGCAGCGCTCGCTCAGATTGATTTCCCAGTCCTAAGAATGACCTTCTTTTCCCTAGCGGTTGTGCTGCTATCATATCATCACCGTCATCTTCAATCTCGTCTGGATTGATATCGCCCCGAGCGACGCGGGGATCCCACGCTGAAGAAAATCGATTGTATGGATTGTCTGTGAAGGAGGTGCGGCCGTTGTCGTACAGGTCTTGTGGAGGGTACTCTGCCATAGGAATACTATGGCTAGACCGATTGGCTTGAGGAGTCAATTCTCCCGGTGACGGTACTTCTGACCTCCGTCTATCATCGAATGGATTGGATCGCCCTGATGGAGCGGGTGACGAGAATGGGTCTCTTGCATAGGACCCTCGGTTTGAAGGAGGTTTTTGTACGTATGACCCTCGGTCCGAAGGAGGTTCTGGTACATATGGCGTTGTTGTCCCGAGAGTGTCAAAGTTACGCTCTCGCGGAAGTCCTCGACCTGCTTGAGGTATATGCTCCAACGAACGTAGTGCCTCTACACCACTTTCACGGTCGTTTGTATTTGCGACACCATAGGCGATTCCAGCTATGCCGCCCCCAGCAACCTCCCCCATATTATCAGCCCCAGGAGTGATTGTGGAGGCCGTTCTGTTTGATGTGGAATGATCTAAACCCCGGCTTCCGTACGCAGTCTCTTGGGCCTGCCTTGTGTTCACTCGGACTTGAGGGCGGGGTGAGGGGGGATCTGAATCGGTAGCTTCGGGGAGCTGATAGACAGTTGAAGTATTGGATCGATGTGCTGGAGGAGGAGGAGCGTTGTCGTTGTAGCGTCTGGTTGGGGAGTCTGTGTACGCCGGAGGGGAGGGGGACTGCATGTCCCGGAAGGCGTTATTGTCATTTGATAGGTAGCTATGCCTGTTTGCATTCAAAGCATTTAAAGAGGTCTCGTCATCGTCATCGAAAGAGAACGTTCGGCCTTGCGACCGAGACATGGTCTACTCAAGCTCGCAGAAAAATTCTAAGGAATGTTGTCGAGGATTGAGCGGTGAAATTCAGCTCGCGGGAGAGGCGGAGCCTCGTATTCAATGTATTTCAGAATGGACGGCAGGAAACGAGGTAGGATTACACCATGAACCTCATAAGATGAGCTCTAGAGTTTAGGAACAATCACGACTTTCTGGGTCCATGTGAGTCGGTATTCTTCAATCGTTGAGTTGCACCTGAAAACTATTTTTAGATCGAGGGGATTGTTGACTGCTGGGCATCGCTGCAGCAACCAACCATCGCTTGCGGCTCTAGCCCTAATCTTCTCAACGTCCGAGGGGTCGCCTGTTCAGAATCTACCAGGTGCTAAGTTTGCGTTATGCTAACGAATCTGCAGTATCAGAGCTGTTTGATACCCTCTGTCTGCTTACACTCCGATTCTCAAGTCCAGGGAGGGCAATTAAAGCTTGCGACGGCTGTGCATTGCTTGACAAATATTGAAAGTCGGGCACTGGGAAGGAATAAATATTTATTGTCACAAGCATTAGGTTCCCGCTCCACGATGCTAACAATTGTCTCATCTAGACTACGCAATCTCCCCTATATCATAATGCCACTTTCTCTGAAGCGGTCAAACCTTTTAATGCCAGCCACCTCAATGATCCCTTCCTTGCAAAGCCAGCTGATTACAGGAATATTCCACCATTCGAATTTCCCTTTCACACTTGTACCAGTAGAAACTGAGTAGGCGATTGCGTGTCCAAGCTTACTGAGAAGGCTAGTCTCGAGCCGTAATCGCACAAACACAATTAGACCTGTTGAAGCTAAAGTCATTGATCCAGCATAATATACGGCGGGACGATAGGCTTCGAAGCCTGCCTGTGGTCCGCCAGAGGCATCGAGAATATAACCTGCAATCGGCGCTCCCTGTGAGGCAGTGAGCGAATACCTGGTATGGGGTTTTTGGGGCCACTCACCATCAAGTAGCCACCGGCCCATCCAGTTACAATCATTCCCATCGCAGTTGACAGCCTTGCTAAACCAAACACATTGCCAAGCACGGTCGGCATTGATGCAAAGAAACCGCCATTTGCAGCGCCATTGATGACCACAAAGGCAATGAGAGGCGCGATAGTACTCGGCCAGAGGGTCAGTATACTTACAGTGCTCAGGCTCAGTGCCAGAATCAGAGTATTCAGAGGCCCTGCACGATCGCATAGGAAGCCACAGCCTACCCTTCCCACAGCTGAGGAGAGATTAAAGCCAGCCACAAGGCTAGCTCCTACCAAAGGTGAAAGACCAGTGAGGCACTGTACAAGGGCAGGAAAAAAGGAGGAACAAAGAGTGGAAATGTAGCTACAGCTCCAGCGACGAAAAGCACAGAGAATCGAAAATCTCTGAAGAGACGCCTACAGGAGCATTAGTATGGACCGAAAAGACTAAAACGGATGTGAGTATCACCATTCAATAAAGGTAGCCGATCGAATGGGCGTCCTCTCTTTGATAAGCCAAGCGGCAGGTATGCCCGTAAGTAAAGTCATCATCCCTAAAGCTCGATATGTCCAGGCTGGCCCAACCCGCTGTATGAGACTGTTAGTAGCGAAACTGATGGCTGCACCACCTAGTCCCCCCCCTGCAAAAACGATGCCATTCGCGAGACCTCGCTTCTTGCTGAAGTACTGTGCAGGTACTACACTAACAACCATGAAGCACAGACTGCAGCAAATCAAAGGCGGAGGTGCCGCATTACACGTCGAGGGCCACAAATTGACATACCTCGCACCTATTCCCATGGTCATGCCTGTGGTGACAAACAACCCAGCGATATTATGAGTCGTAAAACTGCTTAGGATCTGGCCGACACCAAAGAACAGAACACCCAAAATCGCAGTGTCTCTGGCTCCGAGTAAGCGAATGATTCTTGCGTTAACGATAGCGAAGATGGCAAGGCATGCGACCGTCAAGGACCCAACGAAAGACAGTGTCGACGCAGACGATAGACCATCTTTGACCAGGACACCTTGAATGACGCCCCAGCTGTAGGTGATGCCAACGAACCACCACGCCAAAATGGCGCAGGACAGCACTACGACCCATCCATAACCTCCGTCAGGAACCCTTTCGTCGGCGAAGCGGGATGCGTTGAGGGTGTCATTGGACTCGGGCGCATCGGCGTCGTGATTGGAAATATCGTCAATGGCAGTAAGCTCGACGATGTTATGAGGAAAGTCGAGCCCTGTGGATGTGTGGAGAGTTCCTGACATGACTGCTCAGAAAAGAGATCTGTCCAGCTGCTGCCAATTCTTTTCGAGACATCTCAGCATTCTTCAACCATCCGAAGATGCTTACATTGCAGTAAACTTGGTCTGGAACTAGGGGAATCGGGGTGCTAGATTATTAATCGAAGTGCGAAAAGTCATTTGAGTGGATGCTCGATGAGGATCTCACGAGGCTAACGTGTTTCTCAGCCACGGAAAGTTTCGACGAACTGTCAGTAGTTCCAGTGTGTGCCGATCCTTCAATGATTCGCTTATGTTCTGAATGTAGAAGTGTCAGTGCTGATATCAAAGTCGTGATAAACTCGAGGGACCAGGTAGAGAAGCAGTCTATTTCGCGCCCAGTGGAACCTCGGACTTGCATGACTTTTGACGCCATAGAATACTTTAGTACACGTATGCAGATACACCCACCTATCGAATGTTGAAGTCTACTAGATCAATTGCAGAGAAATTTTCAAGTCGCTGACCCGAGCCTAGTGGGTAAATGCTTTCTCATTAGTCGGCAGGGTAATAACCCTTCTGTAAGAGAAGATAGGAAACCTATTATATACATCCGTCATGAGACAAATAAATGTACCTGAAATACTAGATTCTCGATTTAAACCAACGTTGTCAGACGTATAAATGCAGGCTGCGCTATGTGTATGTCTCCCATGCAAGAAGGCGCAGGGGTATCGTGTCTTCCAATTCCCGACCAGCCATCCCAGAGCAACATAATGAAAGGATTAAAATTCATCCTCAAAGAATGTGATAGAAGCCTCAATTCTGAATGCCAAATGCCTTTCGCAGCATCCCGAATCGCTTCTTTTTCTCAATCTTTCCTACGACCAGAGGTGCATTCGGTGGTGGAGGGGCTCCTTGCACGGTTATCCTCCTCGCACCTATGTCTGGTCTTCCCGTCCCGTTGCTTACAGCCGCGCCATCAGACGTCCGTGGCCTGCTATCGGGGGCGTCACCGGAGCCTTGAGGTAGGGGCCAAGATATGTCACTCGCGGTTGGAAGCCTCTTTGGGGTATTACGTCTTTGCAGTTTTGGGCTCTTGGGCGAATTTTGTGCGGAGCTTGTGCGAGAATTGATCGCCGGTCGCCCAGGTTGGGCAACAGGATCTGCAGTAGGTGCACTAGGTCCTAATACTCGATCATCTTTCGGAGCACCTGTGGCAAGCATGCGCTCTGTTTTCGAGCGCTCAAGTGGCGGATCTCTTCGAGCAGGGCTCTCAATGTCTGCTTTACGAACCCTTGATGGATCATCACGTTTCCTGCTGCTCAAACTGCCGAAGAACGACCGCTTCTTTTTGTCCTTTTCAGCAGCCTTCTTGGCCTGCAGTCCAGTGCCCAGAGCCGTCGTAGGTCCATCTCCAGAAGCTACCCGAAGAGAGCCGGTAGCAAGGGCTACACCTTCGGGCTTCGTGTCCAAGGAGGGTTTGATGCCATTAACGTTAGGCTTGTGGAGGTTTGGTGTGTTTTCCACAGAACTGTCTTCCAGGTCAGTTGAATCCCCTTCATCAACGCGGCGTGGTATTCCTCGGACTGGCGTCAAGCCAGCAGGCTCATCATCGCTAGAATCAGCGAAGCGGCTGCTTCTGATGGGTCTGCTGTCTTCTTCGTCGCTAGAGTCGCCGAAGCGGCTGGAGAAGCGTGAATTTGGCTTCACATCAGCAGCTTTCAGCTTAGATGATTTGCCAAAGCCAAATCGTGAGGGCGATTTCGCACGCTTTGAGTCAATCGGTTCTCGCCGTGATATGCGAGCAGCAGGTCTGCTGGATTCGACTGAATCTCGCATGGACATCCGCATACCACCAGCGCCTGGGCCGACTGTGCTAAAAGGACGTCGTGTGGTTGATCCAGCAGGAGATGTATTACGAGTACTATGTGAGCTTGTGCGATCTACCGGCCCTCGGGTATCCGTAGACGAGGCTCGCATTGTTCGTTTCATCGCGTATTTGCCACCAGCAGGTGTAGTACGACGTTCCTTTTTGAAGCTACTCGACGAGTCACTATCATTTCGGTGCAACATGGGCTTCTTTGCTGGAGCTTTCTTTTTCGGTTGAGCCATGACTGGCGTTAGCGAAGGGGGCTGCGCTCCAGTAGAAGACCCTCGTAGGTGGCCAGAGGTAGAAGTGGCTTGAGGCTTGTTATAATCTATCATTGGTACTGCTGATGTCGGACGATTCTTCTTCTGTAGCGCCCCTCTAGGCTCTTGTGCAGGTAATTGTATAGAATTTCTCTGCGAGTTTCTTAGCGATGATTTCGGAGGAGGTCCCTCACGCATCGATGAACGCATATGGGGCTCTTGGGTACCACCACTGATTTGAGAATTTCGCATCGACGTACGCATGTGAGGAAGCTCCTGTGCATCTGCAGCTTGAGGTTTCCGCGACGAAGAATGAGAAGATGGCGCTCCAGGCTGTGCGGGTTTCGTAACGTCATTGCGGTATTGTTTATCCGGCCAAGGAGGCATTGGCGGATTAGTGTCACCTGAGGGTGAAACGTTTTTCTTTGGAACCTTCTTCTTCTTGCTCTTGACCGAATCAGGACCTCTCATCGTCTTGTTTGGGATGATACGTTCATTAAGCGCTCCTGGCATCGCTGCCCGTTCCAGCTGCCGTTTCTTCTCTTGCGAAAGCCCAGACCAATACGCCTGAGCTCGATCCCAGCCTTCCTCGGAAGCAGGCTCGGAGAGTTCACTCTCTTTTCTGATCAAAGAACCTCGTTTGGGAGCCTTCGCTGCAGTCTCTTTAACACTTGGGCTGGATGGTGGAGATCTGCCGGTAACAGGGACTACCGGACTTGGTGCCGGACTCTCAACTATAGCGTTGATCGATCCAAACCCATCCCCTTCAAGATCATCGTGATCCTCTGCAGCATCGCTGTAAATGCTATCGCCTGTTTCGTCAGACTCATCACCGCTGTGCGATTCAATTTGCGTCCGTAATCCCTCTGCCACGCCGCCAACGTGGGGAGATGCTGGATCATGCTGGGCAGCTACAGCTTCTGACTCAGGTTCCGCTAGCCCGGCTGTTGCAGGTGTAATTTCAGGAGAATAGCTTTCCACGGCACTTTCCGGACGATGTTTACCAGAGTCTGAAGTCTCCGGGGCATCAGGAAACTCGCCTGGCATGCCAAGCCATCCTTTTTGGTCTTGATCGCTGGCATCTAGACCTGGGGTGGCTGGTTGAAGAGCAATTGATGGGACAGTTGAACTTCGCTCCTCAGACTGTAGACCCTCAGATGAGAGCCCTGATGAAGGGGCGTCTTGTTTAGAGGCGAGTGCGGTAGGCTCCTCACGATATTTACTGTCGACGGAGGTCTTGTCTCCTAGCTGGCCCTTGTAAAGGTTGTTGTCTTCATCAGAGTGATACCCGCTGCCTTCGACCGAAGTAACCTCGGGAGGCAGAGGATCATTGGGATTCTGCGGTCGAATCGGTTGGGCACTGTTTTCCTTCTGCTTCGCTGCAGCATCCTGAGACAAGATACCTCCCAATACCTGATCCGAAGAAGTGTCCATACTGTGCAATGTGTCTTGCGCCCAATCACTTCGCTTCTGGTCTATTGCGGAATCAAGCGCAGACTCCTCATTACGATCTCGTCGTATACTGCCAAATGAAGGCAAAGTGGGTGTAGGCTTGATGACGCTATCTTGATCTGCATCAATGGCAGCCTCCTCTTGTTTCTTTTCTCGAACGAGGTCAAACCAGCTCCTCCCCTTTGGCTTATTTTGCGGACTCATTATCACTGGTGAATTAGGACTCAGGGGTGGACTTGCGACACGTCCAACAGCGACCGAGTCATCATCAAAGCTTACTCGCACGCCCTTTTTCTTCTTCGGCGCTGATCTTGATCCATCATCTGAGATGTTTGACGTTGTATCCGAGGCTTCGCTTGCTGCGAACCCAGCTCTTCTAGTGGTGGGAAAAGACCCAATTGGCGAATGCCCACGGGAAGGAGAATGCTTCAATGCAGATTTTGCAGGTGATACTGAACGTGCTGGTGGTTGGTGTTTGATACCATCCGCAGTCTCATATTCGGGCTGAGAGGAGAAGTGGGTGGACCGGGCTGGACTCAGCGACTCTTGTCTACTTACACCCGGTACATCTAACGAGGCACGCTGAGCTGCGCGAGACCCATCTACCTGACTCCCATTTCTACTATGCTGAGCACCTTTCGACACAATTTTGGAGATATTCGCAGGTGTTGCTCCACCAGCAGTGCCATTTTGAGCGGTTTTGCCATTTGTCTTTTTTGTAGGCAGTCGATTCTCTTCTTGCTCTTCGGCCTCGCGATCTTCGCGAACAACAGAGGGCTGTTTCATCAAAAGCCCAGCAGCTCTAGTGTTGTAGGCCCGCGGCCTTTCGTTTGTACTACTTCGTTCCGAGGTTACCGAGTCAGTATCGGATGGGTACGCACTTCCAAATCCCTCCCCCAGGTCTTGATCCTGGGAAATTGAATTGGAAAGTACTTTCTTCTTCTTTTTCTTGGGTCTCGGTAACTCATTGGAACCTGTTGACATGGTCACAGTATTTGGTGAAATTGTCGATGAGAGCGAGGGAGGCTGCTGCTGGGGTGTTGCTGCCGACCGGATAGTTTGAGCTTGAGTACCGATCGAGCCTGCTGTAGTATGGCTGCCTTCTGTTAGACCGTTGGCGACTGCCTTTTTCTTCTTCTTGGCTGGTGCCGGGGTTGTCTCATGTATAGACTCAAGTATCCGGTTTGCCTCCCCTTCTGGGAGCCTAGCTAGCTCTGTAGACTTATTGGGAGGCGGGGACCTCACACGCCCGCCGACAAGCGGTGAGTGCGGAGGGGAATTTTGGGGGCTCATCGGTCTCGAAAAATTGACCGAGTTCCTATTACCTTGGTGCTCTAGCTCTCCTACACTATCCAACCCTGTGCCTTGTGGCTTGTTCGCACCTTCATTCGGCCTAAAATTCCTGGGTCCCCTGTCTAGACTCACACCGCGTCCTCCAGCAAATCGAGAGGGGGGAGAGCTGACCCTTTCCGGTGGTTCCACGCTTGCTGCTCTTCGAGCGGCTTTCTGTTGTGCAGACATTGGCTGCGGGGCTTGTGGAAGGTTCTTCGGAAGAGCGGGCACTGGTGGAGCTTCATCCTGGCGAGTGTATGGGCCATGTGATGATGCCGGTCGACCTGGCGAGGGATCTCTAAATGTCCGCTCTGTCATCGATCCACTACTTGTCCTTCGCAAAAGTCCAGGCCGATCTGGTGCACTTCCGTTCGATGTTGTAGACCCACGTCTCTGCATGCGTTTTGTCTGTATCTGTCCGACTGGAGCCGGGCTGGTGGTATGAGAGCGCAGAGCCGCGGCGGCCGCGGCAGCTGAGAGGTCGCCATTGGAAGCGCGGTTCGCAAGGAAGGCCTGCGTTGCTGCGAGCGATGCAGCTTGACTTGGGGGTGTCTTGACGACTCGGGACTATAGCGAGAACAATGTCAGCAAAGTAGGGAGGGAATGCGATGTCTTCGGCAGAATTCCAGCTGAGAAGCGTACCGGATTTGAAGTTGCTCTTTTACGGTGGAACATGGTTCCAGGAGGAGGTCAAGTCTAGTCTGACCGTCTGACCGTTTTACCGAGGGCCTTTGTCCGTTTCAAGTGAAACTCGAAGCTTGCTGAGGGCTATTGTGCTCGATTCGATTGTAGGTGAAATCATTTGGGCATCAATTATTGGCGCGAAGGCCACCTTGGCGGATCGAAGCTACGCTCTCCTTGGAATGCCTGTTCCGAGCACCGAGACTGCCTTATGATGTATATGACAGGCCAAGGTATTGGGTCTGATTGAGGTGGTAGACAGGTTGGATAGGTAGGTCTTTGCATGGATGTGATGCAAGGATGCAGTGGCTTGAATGGGGGTGCCACGCTTTTCCGAGTACCAATGGCGCTGGTGCGGAAGAGCGGACTGCCAAGAGGTCTAGATTATCTGTTCACCAGTTGTACAGCTCACTCATACACTTCAGACTAGAAACAACGAACGTCATCATTTACGGGAATTAAGATGGCATTATTGTCTACAGTCGACCACTGAACTTCTTACAGCGCTTCTGAAAAGCCATTCCTTCCTGGCATCCACAGTCCGATAAACATAGCATCCTAAACAAGCTCATGGCTTATTGTCCGTAGCAGCCATCTCTCAACAAGCTCTTTCTGTTGTCTTGGATAGGAATGCGTCGGGTCTCTCATTGAAGGTACAGGGTATTCGTCCCAGACTATGAGAGCATAGGCGAAGACAGCTATCCGATATCTCCAGTCATGACTCTTAGAGCTTGCCACGCGTAATAATGTCGCTGTCGGTCTGTCGGTCGGGGTACAGGCCGTCTTATTCAAATGAACAGTGCCTTTGTCGGTGTGAATCATGCGGATGGGCTGATAATGCTGCCCAAGGTTTTATGGTCATCTGGTCAGACAGGACCCGAGGCCGTAGCTGCAATGGCGATGAAGCTGCTTCATCCTTCAACACTGAGGTTCCAGTCTTGCTCTTTACACATTTCAAAAGCAGTATACCTAGTAATGCAGCTTGTTTCGTGAACATCCGTCAATTGCCACTTTTCAAGAGGTTCCTTTCCCGACAAATCCGGCACGCGGGTAACTCAATACCATGAATGAGACGGAACCTATGTAGCCAGTCCACCCAGTAGCAACGATGAGGGAGAACTCATACGACCGCGAGCCAGCAATTGTACAGAACTTTCCATCAATTTCAAGGTTGTGACATATTAAAAGTCGAGGCCGTCAATTGGAATATATGCCGAGCCTTGGACGTTCATTGCAGCGCAATATTTGTAACTTCACTCTTCATCAGAATTCCCGGCTCTCTCCTATCTCACATACGTCGAACACTCCCGTTTCTGCTAACCCGCTAGCTGTCAATGCTTTCTTCAGCAGCTGGGGAGGCTCCAGAACGTCTTCTTCCGTCAATACCCAGGTGCCCCAGTGGATTCCCATAGCTCGCTGACACTTGGTGTCTTTAAAAATATTGACGCTGTCGAAGGGATTTGCATGCATCGGTGACATTATCCAGCGCGGGTCATATGCACCAATTGGTATCATGCCAAGGTCGAAAGGTCCTCGCAGCTCACCAATCTCCTTGAATGCTGGGCAACGGGGGTAATTGTGTTCAGGTCCGTAATCATCGACCCCTTTAGGTAGCTCGGGCACAGACCGATAACCGGTGTCTCCACCAAACCAGACCTTCTTCCCTCCACTCTCTATACTCCAGCTTGCCCATAGAGTATGTCCTTTGTCGAACGCTGTTCTAGCGCTTGTATGCTGGCAGGGTAAGCATCCTACCCGAGCCATGATGCTCTCGGACTTGTCTCCTGCCGAACTCGCTGCAACATCCGTTGTGGATACAGCAGACTTACTTGCGGCAGGAGCTAGATTAATGTCTCGCTGTTCCCACCAGTCAAGCTCAGTCACACCTTCGTTGATCCCAGATGCCGTGAACCATTTTTTGTTGCCAAGGGGAACAAAAAAGTGTACATTTGGATGCTTGGCCTTGATTTTTATAATGGTGGGATGATCCATGTGATCATAATGGTTATGAGATATGACGACTGCATCGATAGTCGGAATGTCCTCGATTTGACAGGGAACTTCGGTGTAGCGTTTAGGGCCAAGCCATGTAAAAGGGCTGCAGCGCTCGCTGAAAACGGGATCGAAGAGAACGCGGAAGCCTTTAGGAAACTCCACGAAGTAGCAAGCGTGGCCCAACCAGGTTGCTCGAAGAGTCTGGCTATCTCGTGATGGGAGGAAATCTGGCTTTCGAACAGTGACTGTTGGAGGTGTGGTATTTGGGCTGTTTGCTATTCCTTTGATGCGACGCCTGTAGCGGTGTAAGCCTGGATCCATAGAATAGGCAAGCCAAAGCACATAGACGGGGGTCTAAGGATCGAAGGACTTAAGAGATCAGCAGACCTACCATGCCATAGCTTTCCCAATTGTCGGACCTAAGAATTGTCAGGCAATCAAATCCGGTTCCCATGAGACATAGTTTTCCAAACCCGACATATTCTTCCAGCTGTACAAAGTCAAGGTCAGCGTTGTCATGCAAGAACACGTACCAAGAATTACAGGCGTAATGGAAATTCAATTGGTGGTCGAACTCCCAGGCACGTGTTCTCACGCTCAAGGTTGGGGAGGAAAGGAGAAAGTTAGGACGTCGAACAAACCTACCTCTCCCAGGGGTTCTCGAAACCCTTGCCATCTTTAAGGTGATGCCGCTTATCTTTTGCTTCCACGGGCTCTGATGCTGTAATCGATGCGGGCGAGATCGTGGCAGCATACAGCGATGCTGCTGTCGCTGAGCTTGACATTTTTTGAGAGGTCGAGAAAGGTTTGCGAGCAGAGGCTGGTTTCTTAGGGAGGCAAAAGACACGGTGCAGGAATGATTTCATGGGGAGAAAGAGGAATGGGATGAGGAGCGCGCTATGGAGGAGCAGATACACACGTCTTGCAATGTACCTGAACACGATTTGGTGACTGCCTAAAGTAAGCAATGATAGAATCAAAATCGGTTTCCATCGAACGGCTTCGGCCACACATTAGCCCGAGTCAATGCCACTGGCAGGTCGTGACCTAAACCGTTCAGGGCCTGGCTGCCCTTGATGGAGACTCATTGGCATACTGCGTACCGTCCTTTCCAGAATTAAATCGTGGCCGCGAGAAGAGATTGTGGTCTGGGGGAAGGCTGGAGTAGAGCTCATCAGGGTGGAGTCACTAGCTCCGGGAAAGCTAGTTCTACTCTGTGTCGTCTGTGCAAAGCCTTGAGCTCGCAACTCTCACCTCCCCACCATAATGCTCAAGTGAAATCTACACGGGCATGGGAACCGATGTCATTGACATCCCAAAGCCAGATGTGATCGATCCATATGGGCGCCGAGGCGTCGCTGACCCTTTGGTGCATTCACCGGCAACCAGTGATGCCGGCTTCCTGGGCCAGATTTCGGGCAATCCGTTCTTTACCGCAGTGAGTGGTGATGAGACTCCTCAGTTATGTCGGCAGAAGTTGATACAATCTCTAGGGCATAGGTCTTGCTGGCTTCGGTGCTGTCCTCGCGGTTGCCCAAAAAGGCGTTCGTCGTGGCGCGACTCTGCTCCAAAGACGATTGCTGGTTGATTTAGAGATCAACATTAAGGATGAGTCCTACCCGTGGTTCCTCTACTGGATGACTGCCCATCAAAGACGACAGCTGCCGTCTCCCCCTACGCTTTCAGCCGGTGGAAATGCTGGCCAGCCAGGGATTGTGGAATCCTTGATGAGGCGCCTGACACCAGGGACGCATCACCTTTCGATCGACACCCAGAAAATCCAGCATCCCAATGGCTCCGTTCAAACGAAATTCCTTCTCGTGCCAGGGCCAGGACGGCATATTCTCCGCTACAAGAGGGCTTTCCTGATGGTTAATCGAGTCCGTGAAACCAAATCAATGGATATGCAGAGAGGTACACCGTGGGAGACAATTACCCTCACCACCCTTTACTCCAACCGCGACATATTTGAGGACTTGTTTGCCGAGGCACACCACCTGGCTCAGCAGACTACCGAAGGTAAGACGATTGTCTACACTGCTCGGACGGCATCTTGGGAGAAATTCGGGGAGCCACGCAAAAAGAGACCCTTGGAGTCTGTCATCCTGGATCAAGGGGTCAAGGAACGTATCGTTGATGACGTCCGGGATTTTTTGAGCAGCGCAAAGTGGTACTACGATCGAGGAATACCATACCGGCGAGGGTACCTTTTGCATGGACCTCCGGGCAGTGGTAAAAGTTCATTCATACAGGCTCTAGCGGGTGAATTAGACTACAACATTGCTATCTTGAATCTGAGCGAGCGAGGGATGACTGACGATCGCTTGAGCTATCTCCTGACCATCATACCGCAAAGGACCTTGGTGCTCTTAGAGGATGCAGACGCAGCGTTCACCACCCGACGAACTCAAACAGACGCTCATGGCTATCAAGGAGCTAATGTCACCTTTTCGGGTTTGCTGAATGCTCTGGATGGCGTTGCGAGTGCGGAAGAACGTGTGATTTTCCTTACCACGAACCATGTGGAGCGCCTCGACAGTGCTCTCGTGCGACCAGGCAGGGTAGATATGACCGTCAGGCTCGGCGAGGTCACGAGATTTCAGACTGAGAAGCTATGGGATCGATTCTATGGGGAGCTGGATGAACAAGGAGAGCTCAAGGCGCGTTTTCTGGAGCGCTTGGAGCAGCTCGGAGTCATCGAGAAGGACAACGGGGCGAAGCTGCACCCTGGAAGAAGCACGAGTGCAGCCGCTTTACAAGGACTTTTCCTCTACAACAAGGGCGATCCGCAAGGCGCGATTTCCATGACACCAGGGCTGCTGCCGCAGGAAGTCATGGAAACAATGAACTCGCCCCATGACCATGAATACGTTCAAAACGCACATGCATGACGGTCGACGGATCAGGGTATCAATCGTTGGGCGAATACCAAAAGACACTTTAGCATGGACCCATCGGTGTACCTTTCAAATGGTGTATGGTAGCTCAAAACAAGTGCAGAGGAGGCATCTTTCTTTCCTCTCCGAATCCTCGAGGGCTACAATGTAAGACGAAGCACACAAGCACGAAGCCACATATATCAGGTGTTTTAGGCCCATGATAACGTCCTCGGTTTGTCCGATTCTCGTTTCCGTGCTCTGCTAGACCACTGTCTGGTCTACCATCCGGATATTGAGTCTGTCGACTGCTATCACTGCTACACAGACTGATAGTGATTGTTCGTCTTATAGAATGGCATTCTATGGGCAGTTCACTCAAGGCCAAGATTCGGCCACCGCATTGGACGGTGGACGTCTAGCATCATCCCAGATGAGAAGTCAGGGTTGCCAGCGCAATCATAATATCAATGAAGACTACCATACCTACGACACCAATCGTCAGCCAAAACGGTCAGAAGCTTCCTTTCCGAATAGCGTGGTGATCTTCGGTCGCCTGCAAGCGAACACCCCTCCAAGCGAGCAAATGTTAGTGCCGAAGCATGTCCACTCCCAGCTAAAGGCACAATACAGCGGTCTTCTCTTATCCTTTCTTTCTTCTAAACAGTCTTTCCACTTGAACGTTTGAGGCATCTTGAACGTCGTCTTGAGGATCAATGTTTGTGTCTTTGTCCTTCCTGATTTCCGTGCTCGATCTCATATCTTAGACCGTTTACCTTCTTTAATTGATACAAAACATTGATAGTCTTGACATCACCTCCGTCTCGGCGCCCACCTTCACTAAGCATATAAGGGCGCTGCGCCTCGTCATGCGCGACGTGGAGGGTCTCACTGTACGCCGACGAGATGATCCAAAGCTGGCAGCGTATCGCGCAGCATGCACCTTGAATACCTGTCCCCTCAGTAGCTCTTACTACGCCTATCGGCCCTCTCTTTCCGCAAACGCTGTCTTCCTTGCCCTCTTCTCCCTGTCCCTATGTTACTTCCTGCTACAAGCGGCTCTATCCCGGCGCTTCATCGGCTTCACCATCGCCATGGTCAGCGGCTGCTCGTTGGAAGTTCTAGGATACACCGAGAGGATAATGAGTTACTACAATCCCTTCAACCAAGTACGTTTTCTCCCTCTCCTCCAGACCCCTTGTCTACATCCAGTCGAAAAAACAATCCACTAACCTTCACAGAACGGCTTCCTAATGCAAATCGTCTGCCTAACCATCGCCCCGGCCTTCCTCGCCGCGGGAATCTACCTCACCCTCTCGCGCATCGTCCTAACCTTCGGTCCCCAAAACTCCCGCATCAAACCCCTCTCCTACCCCCGCATCTTCATCCCCTGCGACGTCATCTCCCTCCTCCTCCAGGCCATCGGCGGCGGCATGGCCTCCGTCGCCAGCCATCAGGATAAGAGCCCTGCCGCGGGCGATTATATCATGGTGGTGGGCTTGGCGTTCTAGGTGTTTACGCTGCTGGTGTTTCAATGCCTGTGTTTGGATTTCACGCTCAAGACTATCCGGCGCATGCGCTCTATCGGCTCCGACGAGGCCCTCGATCCAACGCACAAAGCCCTCCGCAGCAGCTTCAAATTCCGCGTGTTCCTCGTAGCGTTGGCACTGGCTACAGTCTGCATCTTCATGAGGTCGATATACCGAGTCGCCGAGTTAAGCGAGGGGTGGGAAGGCGCGCTGATGAAGAATCAGCATCTGTTCATTGGGTTCGAGGGCGCGATGGTGGTGGTGGCGGTGTTGGTGTTGAATCTTTGGCATCCGGGGTTTTGCTTCCGGGAGGGGTATGTGAGGAGGAGGTATGGGAATTTGGTGAGGCGGAGGGGGGTAAGTGAGAAAGGTGGTACGGATAGGGGCGAATCGGGGAGTGAGGAGAGGGTCGAGAAAGGGGTAGTGGAGGTGGAGGGGTGAGGTTTAATGATATGATTGAGCCTGTAAATGGGTTGGGGATACCAGGCGTCACAGCTTTTATCAGTAATGGCAGTTTAGCGAGTTCACATCAATGCTCAATCTAAAGCACCATCAAACCATGCAAAGTTCATGTAAGAGGCTCTTGCCATCAATTCTTTCTACTCTCTATCAACCACAGTCCTCAATTACCACTGCGGGTATTACTACACTGATCAAAGAAGAGATGTCGTGGTCTCTCGTCCTCTCGCCCAGGACGTGTCAGAATTAATGCGCCACCCGCCCAACCATCCATAAAGGGCGCAAAATGTAAATGCTGTATGATTAAGGAAAGATATGAATATAGACATCCCATTTAAATACGGGCTCATGCGAAAACAGCCATGGCGATGGCACCAACGAGAACAGCGACCACACTTGATGGGCCAGCCTTGGTGGCCGCACCAGTGAATGGAACTGCGCCAGTCGGCTTCGCGACGATGGCGGAGCTGGAGCCGGCTGCGACACCAGGGACACCAGCGGGCGCTGGGGGGGCGGTGGCGGCAGCCTGTGCTGGAGCTGGGCTACCAGCCGCGAGACCGACGGATGAGGAGGAACCAGTCGTGAAAGCGACTTGGGGCACGGTGACGGCGGTCTGGAGCAGCGAGGTGGTCGTGCAACCAGGGGCCATCGACGAGGCTTGTACTTGACCATCGGTGAGCTGGTTTGCAACGCCAGCGGCCGAGCAGGGTAGAGTGACTGTGGTCGAGATCGAGATCGTGGTTTGTGGGAGAGCAGCGGGTACTGGTGCAGGGATAGTTCCTGCGGCAGCAGCAGGCGTGGTCGCGGGTACAGCTGCGGGAGCGACTGGAGCAGGTGTGACGGCTGGGGTACCGGGAGCAGCTGGGGCAGAGGTGGCTTCCTGAACAGGGGCGCTTGAAGGAGACGAGGCTTGCTGGACAGGAGCAGCGGGAGAGCTGCCTTGTGTCGAGGGAGTGGAAGCCGGGGTCGGCACAAGAGTGATGGTAGATGGAACGGCAGTGACGATAGCAGGGTGCTGTGGCACATGAGGCGCACAGATACCAGCGTAGTATGAGAATGCAGCTTGTTGTTGGGCTTGCTCGCTTTCCCAGGCGCTGATACATTCGTACACGTTCTGGGTGAAGGTGTCGTCTTTGCAGTAGCAGTCGTAGTCGGAGTTGTCCTTGCACTTGGTGACGCTGACCCAGGTCTTGACACAGCTCGGAAGCACGCCGGGCGCAGATGGTGATGCGGCTGGGGGAGCAGAAGATGCCACGACGGCGGGAGGAGCAGAGGACGAGCCAACGACAGGAGGAGCGACCGAGCTACTTTCCTGGACCGGCGATGAAGCCGGTGGGGGAGCGACCGAGCTTCCTTGCTGCACTGGTGAGGACGCCGGAGGGGCAGCGGAGCTGGATGCCACTGGCGCAATGCACTTGGTACAGATGGTGGAGATTGAAGTGCTTGTGACGGTCGAGATAGTGGTCGTGACCTGCTGGACTGGGGTACCGTGCGGTGGAGTGACGGTGTTGGTGACTGGGCACGTCGTCAAGGTTGTGTACACACTAAAGGTAATGTTAGAGAAGGGATCAAGGCTATTCCGTCGAGGGCACTTACACTGCGGTGGTAACGACTTCTTGAGTAGTCTGGGGTGGCGCTGGTGCGCTTGACGCTGGGATGGCTGGCACAGAGCTCGAAGCGACCTGAGATGGTGCTGACGAAGCGGGAACAGCTGGCGAGGATGCAGGAGGAGCTGGGGACGACGCTGGGCGAGCGGGTACTGAGCTTGAACCAATTTGAGACGGTGTCGAGGACGCGGGCACAGCTGGCGAAGACGCGGGAGGTACTGGAGATGACGCCGGGGGAGCGGGTACAGAACTCGAGCCAACTTGGGATGGTGTCGACGAGGCAGGGACAGCTGGGGAGGACGCAGGGGGAGCTGGCGAAGACGCCGGAGGCGCAGCAGGAGATGAGGATGGGGCATGAGACTCCGGAGGAGACGAGACGGAGCTGGTCTTGGGTGCCACACATTTGGTGCAGATGGTCTTTGTGCTGGTGATCAGAACGGTGGAGACGCTTGTGGTTACCTCAACAGAGGTCGAGCTTCCGACTGTCTTGGTGTTGGTAACCGGGCAGCTGGTGACAGTGGTGTAGACGATCTCGCTCGTGACTTGCTCCACCGTAGACTCCGTGGGCGCAGGGGAGCTGGTGCTGGCAACCTCCGATGGTGCCGATGTGGTTCCTGGGGCCGAAGGTGAGGGAGACGAAGCTGGCACTGATGCTGCGGAGGTAGCAGGTGCCGATGGTGCAGGGGAAGTAGCTGGCACCGACGGTACGACTGGTACAGTGGAGTTTTTGGGTGGAATGGGAGCAGATCCTGAGGGAATAGGGAACACTGGCGCGGTGGGAACAGTGCTGGATTTCCCTGGCGCAGTGCTCAAATTGCCTGGAGCAGTGCCGATAGGAACAGTGGCGGGATACGTCTTGCTCTCCGCCGGGCTTGATTTGGACTCGGAGGGAACTGAAGCAGAGCTGGATTGCTGCTGGCCAGGAGTACAGTCGAATTGAACAGCGTGAACGCCAATGTTGCAAGAATCGTGAGGTGAATTGTGTGGGAGCTGGCACTTCACGGAAGTGGAGCCACCGCACTGAGAATTGTCGACGGAGTTGGGAGCGCCGGCCGTGCATTTCTTGGTGTACGAGCAGGTCTGAGAGCTTCCTTCATAGCTGTGGACGAACTGGACCTCGGCATCTTTGTCGACAGAGACCTGGATGTTGGAGATGGACGCCTTCTTCTTTGGGATGCTGCTACCGCAAGAGATTGAGGGACCATTGCCCTTCGACGCTGTTCCGCTAAGGCAGTTGCTCTATGACAACGTTAATATCAACGGTCATTCCCATCTAGACTTTCGGCTATGCTTACGGATGAACCTCCAGTGCGTTTGAACAAGTCCCTCGCGCTCTTACCCCCGTAAGGGCCAAACACCAAGCCGCTGAGGTCGAACCCTTGGTAGGAACTGCATTCGCCGTGGGGAATGTTGGCAGTTGCCAGAGTCCACCCCTGCTTCTGCTCATTGGTACAATCGTTGTTTGCGTGTTGGACGGTCGGCAGGCCTTGACACTGGGCCCAATTCCCGGACTGACTATCACCCCACTGTTGATAATGAGGTCTTAGTGAGGACATTCATCCACAGATCTTTTCAGATGGACTTACCGCTGCAGCCTGCTGGACAGCCGCTAGGGCGAAGAGTGCAGAGACTGCTGAGGACCGCATGACGACGGTATTACGCTGTAATAAGAATGTATGGGTAATGCTTTGCAAAGGATGTGCAGTGCAGAAATTAAGTGTATGTTAATAGTAACGAAAGAGCGGTAGTCGAGGAAGCGAGTGACCTGACTAACAACGCAAGTAAAGATTGAATGTAAAACACGAGACCAGACTTGAGAGGAAAGCAAACGAGAGATGGTGAGAGGTGGGGATGGGTAGTGATATAGCAGGAGCAGGAGGTGTAGGGGATTCTGGCCCCATGCGCCGTTGGGGGGAGCCATTCTGGGACTAAGGAGCTTTGTGAGCGGCCAAGAATAAAGCCACCGTCAACTTCCCCTGGTGGCCACCTGGGCGAGAACAAAGGATGAGAGACGAAGGGGAGGGTTCCGAGTAGCGTGGTGAAACGCTGGCCAAAAGAAGCTCGAGAGTTTTTGATAGCGCCACAAGGAATAGGCGAATTAGCTCCCGGCTAGGCTCCTGTAGTCACTCCATGCAGGTACAAGCCTGGCGTTTCTCCGCAAAATGCTCTCCCGTCAGACGCTCCTGCGTTCCCCTGTTTCAGTGTGCCCTAGGGGGCAAGAGGCATGAGCTGCCCGTGCAATCTCCACTGGGTGGCCATCCGAGGTCTCCGGACAAAGGCAGCCAACCGCCCGTGGTTGCCAAAATAGACAATAGATCGCCAGCATTGAGATCCACATATCGCCAAGACTCTTCTTCAGCCTCGTGAATGGCTGCTTTGTGGCCACAAGGAAAGGCCAACGGAGGCTCTCATTTGCAGTGACCGTTGTTCGACCTTGTTGACGGGACTGGTCGAATTGCGCGCGCGAGAGAGCTCAACCAGCGACGGTGTCCGGTGTCCGGTGTCCGTCTGAGACGGGCAAGTTGTCCTGGCGTCATTTTGATTGGAGTCTGCCGATCGTCTGAAACGACTCGGGAGAACTCCAGAGGCGATTCGCCGCACCCGTGCCAAGGCCGCCGAGGTAATCCCTCACATCTAATCAGGCTAGCCCCCAACACCAACGTCGCCGCCGCTTTACTCTACTCGAGACGTCGGGCTCCTAAAGGTGGTGAGTGCATAAGAGACCTTGCCTGTATTCAACTCCCAGCCTGATCCTGCTCTGGTGGTGATCCGCTGCTACCGACGGCACATACTGCATTACTGCCGTACTATCCTGTCCTGTCAAGTCTTCAGGAGACCGAGAAATGAGGAATGGCGTGGAACCGTGGGCCGCAACGGGAAAGCATGCGGGTGTGAAGAATCAGTCAGTCCTTTACATGTACTTAGCCATCTGTCTCCCGACACCATGTCTTGCTTCCCACTCCCACAGGTGCGCTTCCCTGCGCCTCGCGGATTTCTATGTGTCAGACCTCCTCTGTGACCCACGGTAACCGCTTTGGTAATATCGTGCTCTCCGGCCAATTGGGGCCGGTAGCGAACCCTCAATCACCGCTCCTTCCCCTACAGCCTCCCTCTCACGCCTCTCCTGCGTGCTTCTTGCGTGCTTGGCAACCTGTGAAACTCTGGCTCGGAGTGGCTGTCGCGAGCAAGTGCGGCTCAACCACAACTCGTCAGAGCTCACCCACAGATTCAGGCTCATTGATCAATTTGACAGGCTATGGTAAAAGTCACTGCATGCTTTTCCAATGAACGCAAAATTGCGTTGAAAGATCTTCGCCTGGTAAGTCTACACCGAACCAACTTCCCAATTGCGTTCCGAACGTAACCAACTTGGGGGGCCAAATCCAAAATAGTAGTCTCCGAGAGTAGGTATTTGTACGAGGCCGAACCTTGGTCCAACTCGCCTCGGAAGCATCCTTGTCATATCATCAAATCATGTAGCTGTCATGTTCAAGGCGTATGTGGTATGACTTCTAGATCCCACGCTCAGGAACAGATTCCAGTTGTTCCAGTTGCCCAGGTCTTGGAATTGAGTCGGTGCTACCACTGACTTTCGACGTCGACGATTTGAGGAGTCTTCGATACAATCCCGAGGGTCATGACGACTCGCATGATTCCATGTGGCCAATGTGATCAATATGGAAAGGGAAATTACCAGTGGACTCCTATTGACGCCGCACTTGTCAATAGGAATCCCAAAGCAAAGCTGAATTGAAGAAGATAGACAAGGTCATGACTGGTATTGGGTCTGCGAGCGCTGGTGTAATTTTTCAGAGATGAGTGGTCGCGAGCAGACGAGTGAATACGTCAACACTGCAAAGAAATAGTAATAGCACGATTTACTGAACAGAGTGACTGTCTTGTTTTTCGTATGTACAATGACTGTTCCCCGAAAGCCACCATGTTCCCACAGGAAACATCCCATGAAAGAACCAAATTCGCCCGCCCGCTCTGTATCTATACGATCGCAGTCTCTCAGACCGTCCCGTCATTCCATGCTCGGGTATCGTGACATGTGCTGGTGCAAGAGAAATAGAAGAAGGGGAGAGACATCTCAATCATAATACAAACACAGGTTCATGAAACTGAACAGCTTTCCTGACTATGCAATGGTGCCTTACTAGGTTGCGAGGCCCATTTAGCATCTTGTCGCTGTCGCTTTCGCTTCCACTCCTCAATTGCCCGAATCTCTTGCTGCCTCGAGCTCTCCTCCTGCTCTCGTTCCAAGTCCACCTCCTCTATTTCTACCCCTGATCATGATTAGCTACGTATCGTATGCGCTGTACCGATCAGCAGTGGCTCACCAACCTTCTTTGCGCGCTCCTCTTTCTCATGGTCCTGTGCTAGAGATCCAGCCTCCGCATATTGACCAATCCGTCCTCTCCAATGTTCTTCGATGAGATTGGCTTCTCGCATGCCAGCCTCTATCTGCTGGGTAGATGCTCCTGGTGGGGCTGTGGCTGTTGGCGGAGCATCTGAAGAAGTAATGGGAGCACCGTCGTCGAGCGCAGCGATCTCGGATTCTGTGAGCAAACGCTCCTTCTCCAGTCGGACTTCTTTTCCACGTTTATGGCAGTACCAGAATATGAAAAGCAGGACTGTTCATCAATTTTCAGCTACGAGCATCCTAGAAATTTGGTAGCAGCATTTTGGGGGACGTACTGAATAGAGCGAGGGAGTAGAGAACGTTCATTCCCAAGAACGCTGGGAATCTCAACTTAAGAAAGTTCATGATGGCCTTTAACATGCCTGCAACGGCACCTGGTTTTGTCACTAGATCTTTCAGACTCGGCACCCTGACCTTCAAGCCTGCCTTTTGGGCGCCCTTGGCAGCCATATTGGCATACTTCGAGTTCACGCCGTGTTTCTCCGCAGCGGCTGCCAATAGCTCGGGGCCTATAGACTTTGTCATCTTTGAAGGGAGCTGCTCGACAAGCTTTTGCAGCCATGGTGGGAGATGGGTGTAGGAGCGTTGGATTTGGTCTTCGGAGTTTGTGAGTAGGGATTCGAGGTCACCATAGGCCGTGGGAACACCGTTCATAAGGTCTTTGAGGACGAGAGTAAACCTTATGGTCCATGTGAGCTTTCATGTCTACCAACAAAACCGACAATCTAGTGGCTTACTTGCGCAATAGCTCCTGAGATTCTTTGGAGACTGAGAAGACGCGGTTGTTGACTGCTGCCAGATTCAAGTCCTCTAGGACCGATGCCATCTCCTCCTCTTCTTTCTTTGCTTCTGGATCTGAGACAGTATGATCCTCATTTGGCTGAGCATCGGGTGACTTTAAGCTCTGCGCAGCGCTCATCAGATCCGTCGCTGTTGCTTGCTTGTTCTTCCGCTTAATGTCCCTGCTATCTCTTCGGAGAAAACTCCATTTCGACTTTTTCCCTTCCTTCTGCTTCCCTTTGCCTCTTTCTTGCTCCAAATCTTCCGGCTCAGCTGTCGTAAGGACATCATCGGGAGTGTCTGGGACATCAGGCAAAGGGATATTCTGTGAGCCGTCCAGAAGTGCTATCTGAGCATTGTTGCCTTGGGTCTCTCCAGTCACTGGCAGGTCTTGAGGGCGTTGAGGCAGCGGAGGAGCAGGTCGCTCGGGTAGTTCAGGCGGCGTACCCTCGGTCTCTATTCGAGCGAGGAAAGCTTCGTCTTCTTCCGTAAGAAGAGGGGTCTCGGTTTGGGCAGCGGGGCGCATTGGAGATTTGGATTCGGTGCGCTTAGCACTGAAGTATTCCATCATCTTTGCGTGGCTTTGATATTAGACTGTGTCAGAGCTGTATAAGTGATAAAAGTATGGAATCTCTTAGGAGTGTAGATGGGAAGGCTGCGGGGCCACTGAAGAATGCGTGTGATGCAAGCGTTTATCTCGTTTCATCAAAGTTGGTCTAGACCCCGCGATCGACGTCATGGTAGAGGGCAGTGACGCTAATCTTGAAAAGGTCGGGGCCCAAAGTGTCCAGTGTATTTCGAGGTTTGCAACGACGTGGGAAAACCAAGGTCGTCAGGATTTTTTAATACTATCCCGGTAACTAGATCTCGGGGTGGGACGGAAACCACGAGCTTCAGGTTAATCTGCGGTTGTCAGCTGACGATTCCAATGCCACAACCCGAGATGCTCCTACCATTGTTCTTGTTGTAGTCTGATTGCGACTCTTCACAGTATCGAAACTCCGAGGATCTAAGACATTGATCGGTACAGTTCAGTATACCAGCGCTCGAAAGTGAGATCAAATACACAAAATATTAGTCCATGCTCCACCGCTCAGGCTGGTGGTATTCCTTGATGTCTGGTGGTTAAGCTAGGCGGAGACTCTGTTTGTAGTCTCTCTGAAGCAAGCCCACCCTTCGATCCCAGTCAGACCACTATGTCGGAGAGCTTGATGGTCCTTCCGAAGCTTTTAGAGGTGTACTAGGGTTACTGACCCCAGTTGTAGCTTTGCCAGCGCCTACGCTGATGCCAACATCCCCGAATCGCTTGCTGCCGCTGTCGAAACTGCTTGTACTTGACATGCTGCCGCGTTTCCTACGAGTATGCTTGACATTATGACCTAGTAATGAGCTGGACTGCTTCGATCTTTTTGCTGTCGTTGTATCTCCACCGCCATCCATTGATGCAGATGTTGGCTCAGTCCCAGAAGAAGAGGGTGGCGACAGGTGTCTCCGATTGCGAGATCCGCTTGGAGAAGAGCGTACTCCAGATGATTTTAATACTGCCGTATCGCTTCTGGGTGCTGTTCGATTTGTCTCTGGACTGTAGTCGCTCATTGGCGATGACAGATCTTCTTCTGAATAGCTAGACGTTCCTGTGATTGCAAGACGTCCATGCCGAATAGTTTCATATGTGATATGGTTTGGGTGCATATGATTCCTGCCAGCATAAGACGTCAGAGCCTCGAAAACATGAGGAAATACCAGAGACTCGACTTCTTGGCCCCAAAGGAAGTCAAGATGCTCGAAATGGGATACTTCTTTGGCGACTGTGTGTCTTGGCAGCTCCTTCAGCATCACCTTAATATCCACAAGACTATCACTACCACCGTAAACCAGAACGATAGGTGTTTTAATATTTCTCGTTGGAAATTTGGCGACTTTGTAATATCTATCGCTTGCTCCAAGGCTCAATGGAGCCTGCACATCGTCGTCGTACATCTGAAAGCTTTTATTGCGGATGATTTGAAACCAGTGTACTACACTTTTTGTGCTGGTGAAAGAGTAGAGATGAGGATACGCGGCCAGCTTCTGGGGGAGGCTGATGTTCCTGCCAGACCAATTGAACAGGAAAGAGAGCGACATGTCGATTATGCGAACAAAGATAGGAGGATATAGGATCGACTGCCACATGGTCGCGGAGCTGAGAATGCTCCGACGTCCGAAAGCCAGGAAAAGGACCTCTGGGGAAGCTTTGACCAAAGCATCCACTACCCCATTCCGAAGACCTGCGGGAGACATGGCCGGGGCAAGAGCTATGAATACATCGACTTTGTCATTAAGCGTCGGATGAATGGACAACGTTGCAAATGCCTGAGCGGTGCCTTGGGAGAATCCAATGTATGAAAGAGATATCTGAGATGTAGTTGCTAGAATATAGTCAATGCTGTCGGGAATGTCGTGAAAAGCAAATTGGTCCATGGAGAAATTCCAAAAGTCATTTGATGCTGGCGAGAATCGAGTGGACTTCTTGGAGTATTTGTTTCCTCGATTATTTCCCAGCTATCAATCGCACAATCAGCTTCTGCTACCAGACATACAACCAAAGCAAGGGGGCCTACCCAAACGTCATAACCCTTTTCAACCAACATGAACGGTAGACACCGCTGTTCCTCGGATAGGCAGACCCAGACCTCGCTGTTCATGAGGAGGCCATGGTGTAGATAGACCACTCTCTTTTGGATGCCGCCCCTGCTAGCATTGACTCTTGTACCTTCTTCGCCCTTTCTCCAGCACAAACGGTGTAATCCGAGCAGATATCCATCTCCGGTCTGAACAATGTGCTCCTCTGCGTAATAGCCAAACAGGGCGCATAGGTCCACAAAATCTGAAGAATTGGCTATCGATGAGGTTCTCGACTTCTGCGATGACCGAGATTGCCGACCCTGTGTTGATGATAGAGAATTGAAGAGATTCTTCGACCTATTGTAACAGAATCGAATGATGGGCTGAGGAAGACCAAGAGTAATGATTGTGATCAGGCCCTCCAGGAAGATCAAAATCAGAGAGCCCACAAGGGCGATGTATTCGCGCCTGCCCGTATTAGACCTTACTTATTCTACAGAGGGAGCACAGCATGACAAACTGACCAAAAGAGCCTACCAATGAATGGCACTCGAGCCATTCCTACTGATCGAGTCTCTTGATGTAACTTACGAATCAATCACTGCGAAGGGAGCTCCTCCACTGAGGTGCACAACAATTCCACCAACATTCCCTACAATTACAGTTGAGTTTCGGTCAATCTGGGTGAAAGCCGGCTAACGATTGCTGTTTTTCCTAGAATTCTAGAAGTTCGATCGAAGATTGGCCGCTATTTGTGGAAACACTAGTGTGAGTAAAATAGTTACTTGCAGAAGGGGTTCTAGGTACCTAAATTGTAATTGTTCTAGACCTCTGGCGCCGTTATGCGCCACTGACGCATTGTGGGGACGTTAAAAAGGGAGCCGCAGCGCTCCTTCCCGAGCCCTTGCAGTCTACAGACAACTTCAGGCCGACAAGGTGAGGAGCAGAGTACTTTAGGGAACATTGTATGAATACTGTGTAAGCCAAGTCTACCTATGTAAAGTATTCAATCTTGATTCGCACAGTCTACGCCCGCCGCTATTCAAGAATTCCCGAAATATCATGGCCTTGGCATTGCGGATCACTGAACCGCTGAATAACTAGTTCCACGAAGTTGGCCGCACTCGTCCCTATGCCAGACTCAAGACTCTTAAGCCATCGAGGATCAATGTCTGTTTTCATCGTCTGTCGGCCCCTGTCTACATACTCTCTGAATTTTTTCGAGGCCTTCTTCCGTTTCCTTTCGTCGAGTGACATGTCGTGCGCAAATCTCCATATACTGCCCATTTGACTGCGTGTGGAGCTATGTATTTGCCTCACGTCTTCGGCGGTGAAGGGGATCATCCATACATGTTTCTGGTAGCGTGTGAATAGACAAAACCGATAGGTGAGAGCGAGCGAAACGTCTTCGTCTGACGCCTCCAAAAAGAGCTTTTGGGCACAGACAAATTGGCCGACAGTTCCGTACATTCGTTCGGCTTGACGGTGTACTTCCGTTATCTCGGCATCTCTCAATTCAAGCCCGAAAGCATTCTCAATTTGGATCACCATGTCTCTCCCGCTACCAGCCCACTTTTCATTGATTTTCCGTACGCAATCGAAATCGATGCATTCTGATGAACGATACCTTACCGGCGAAATGCGTTGGGTAGCAAGGTCGCCTGGAAGCGAGCTGGTAGGTGTTTGATCTGGGGCGATGAAGTTTGAGCGCAGCCATTCTATAATTCCTAAGATATCTTGTTCCGAGAGATCGCGAAATTCATATGGCCATTTGTATGTGACCACCAACCCCAGGTCGGCCATCCTCTGGAGAGCCCCAAAGAACAGCGTGACAATGACATAGTTGAGCTGAGTTGAAGTCAGAACATGGTGACCTACCAGAAACGCTCTCTCTGGATCTCGTTCAGGCAACGGTTCTGAAGGAAACGGTTCCTGGGCTGCGATCCGAACAGCTGGATCTGGTTCAGGCGACGATTCCGGGAATGTAATCCAATCAGCGAAATCTAGTTCAGGTAATGGTTCCGGGGCTGCCATCAGAACAGCTGAATCCCCTATGCCATGGAGGCAGAAGATATAAAACTTGTTCCAATGGGTAGAACTGACACTAAGCTGAATGCTTCATGTAGTATATACTAATTAAGCATTGTTGAACGTACCAATAGCAAGGTGGTCAACAATGAATCACGATAGGAGAACCCCTATAAGCGAGAGTACGTCAAAATGGAAGGCACATTGCAAGCTTCTTGCTGCCGATAAAACTCAACATTCCTAAACCCGGAAGGAGCAATGGTCAACCTTCGTTTGACAAAGCTGTCTGTGAGGTTCGTTTAGTACATGAGACATGTTTTTGTTGGTCGTAATTTTCTCGTCGAGGCCAGTGGAGGATGCCAATAACCCCTGCAACTTTCAATGCTGCTGCAGCTTCGCCACTTTAATCTCGAGCATTTTCAGGAAGGCCTTGCCTTTACGCTTGGGAGTGGGCAAATATAATATGTGGACAAATTCGTCATGGGTATTGTGGGAATATATTATTGAGTGCGGAAACAAAAGACTGAAACATAGACACCACATGGATGAGCAGCAAGATTACAGATCCATCCTAACTTCGCACTAAGGCTTGCTCAAGATGGCTCCTATGTGAGAGCACCTGGAGATGGAACACGCAGATGCGAAATATTTGAGCCATGTCAATATCAAGCTTCCATTATTGGGGCTTTTAAGCAAAAAGTCACTTTCCTGTAACCAGAGGTAACCATAGGTAAGGCGTACATAATGCACGGGGTGGGAACATTGTTGTCTGAGAATTCGTGACAAGTAAAAACTTGCTTGTAGCTTTCCCGTTTCCTTGGTGTACCCGAATCAGCCAGTGAGAGACTGAAAAAAAGACTTCGTAGCTGTGTCCCAATCATAGTGAAGAACGTCGAGTTCTTTGGACCGTATGGGGGTTGCGCGATTTGCTCTGCAAATTCCCACTCACCGCGCCCAAGGGTTGGTAGAAGAATGCGAGTTAAGACACACAAGAAAAACTTGCCCGTCCGCATGCAAATTTATTGTAGCAGGCCTCCTGGATCTCAGCTCCACTGGACCTAAGCTGTCCATCTATGAGGGCACATCCATTGTCCATCATCCAACACTTTGCGAAAATTATCCCATGAAGCTTAGTCGTCATACCCCTCTGGTATTTTTCGTGGTCCTGGCGGTACTGTAGCAGGATATTAGCCAATACCGTCTATGACAAAGGCCGTTCAAGGTAGATAACTTACTTGGGTATGTCAAGGGAATCTTCTCCCTAGGCCCATCATTGAAGAATCTCCGAATCGGCGGCGCCACGATGAGGGATAGTGGACCACCAGCTCCGATGACGAACGCATAGAAGATTGCGGGTTTCTCGTGGGAAGCCCACCGCAGGTAGCGGAAAGGTTGTTGGAAGAACTGGGGGTATGACATTTTTCGAGCGATGGGTTCCGTTTGAATATGCTATCAGTATCTCGATCAAGTCACAGCATTGAAGAGGGTTGCTTCGTCGCCTGCACGTTGTGGTTGACGGTCAGGTGAAGCTCGAAGCGCGAGAGGTGGGTCGGCAAGAGCCGCTGGAGCTCAGGGCTTGCCGACAGGTGTCCAGAAATGTAAATTCTCTTTGAGCAAGCCGATTCTTTCCAACATCAAGATGCGGTGGCTTCTTGCTGCCTTATTCCTTACACTGGGTTTGGTGCAAGCCCTTAGCAGTGGTGGGAATCGATTATTGGTCGTGATTGAGGAAGCAGCAGAGAAATCAAAGTATTCAACATTCTGGGGAGACCTTGAAGGTAGTTCCAATGATATTGCTTCTCCGGAAGTTCATTGAATGGGACTATACTGATAATCTATTCTCTCCAGCTCGAGGCTACAAGCTCAGTTTTGAATCGTCAAAGAATGAGAAGCTCTCGCTGTTCTTGCACGGCGAGAGAAACTTCGACCATGTCCTTCTTCTCCCTCCCAAATCAAAAGGTTCGCCCTTCTATTTGCTGCTCGATACGCTCTCTGATCGCCTGCAGGCCTCGGACCATCATTAACTCCCAATCTTCTGCTTCAATTTATCAACCAAAATGGCAATATTATTTTAGCCCTCTCTGCCGACTCACCTACACCAACAGCGATATCCTCGCTGCTTCTCGAGCTAGACATCCACTTACCACCGGATCGAAATTCACTCGTTACAGATCATTTCAACTATGATGCCTCATCGGCTGCTGAGAAGCATGATGTCCTCCTCTTACCTCAGCCAAAATCTTTACGATCAGACGTCAAGAACTTCTTTGGTGGTGATGGTACTATCGCTTTTCCAAGATCTGTAGCTCAAGAGCTCGGGAACACCAGTCCTCTTCTGGCGCCAATTCTACGAGCAAGGAACACTGCATATAGCTACAATCCCAAGTCTGAAACTGATTCTGTCGATGATCCTTTCGCTGTAGGAGAGCAGATCACTCTGGTGTCCAGCATGCAAGCGCGGAACTCTGCTAGGTTCACGGTATTCGGATCTGCTGAAGCTTTAGAGAACAAATGGTTTGATGCAAATGTAAAAGCTACGGGTGGCACTGATGGCAAGACGGCCAACCGTGAATTTGCGAAGCAAGTCACTGCTTGGACATTCAAGGAGATAGGAGTGCTGAAGGTCGGAAACGTCCAGCATCACCTAAGTTCCATTTCCGAAGGAGCGGCTGGAAATGACAGCGTAGCTCAGCTCGGCTACCTCAATCCCACCATCTACCGTGTCAAGAACGATGTTGTAAGTACCGGCCAGCTATGAACCCAGAGTTGATTTTCTAATCCTACTTAGACTTATAATATCGAGCTTTCTGAGTACACGTATGACCACTTCGCCCCCCTCAAAGTCGACTCAGCGGATGCTCTCCAGCTTGAATTTACCATGCTTTCGCCCTTTCATCGCCTCAATCTCACCCCAGTCTCTCAAACGCGAAACAGCACCATTTTCGGCTCCACCTTTAGATTACCAGATCAGCATGGCATCTTTTCGTTCCGCGTCAATCACAAGCGACCTTTTCTGACCAACATCGATGTCAAGAGGGAGGTTACTGTGAGGCACTTTGCACATGACGAATGGCCCCGCAGTTGGGAGATCAGCGCAGGATGGGTATGGATTGCGGGCATTTGGATCACTATCACTGGATGGGTGGCATTTGTTGGTATCTGGTTATGGAGCGAGCCGCCTTATGGGCAGAGCAAAGGGAAAAAACTGCAATGATGCATTGTATGTAAATTGTAACAACATGAAACCCAAAATCCGCATGAAGGGCTAAGGCGAAAGAAAACATGTACCTTCCACGGTTTTTTACTTGCCGTCACTTCTCCTTTCAATCTCACGTTATCGTTGTCACGGCTCTGCTAGACGCTTAAGAGATGCAAAATAAATCAATTCTGGACTTGTAGAGTAAACGTAATCGATGAAATTTCCCCTAGAAGCTCTTTGAGAGGAGGTCTAATTCTCTTGCATTACCTATTTGAATCGAGAAAAAGCTGCTTTCACAAAGCACCGCAAGTGGCCGGATATCAAAAATCGATCCTCCCTTGACACTCAAATTATCGCTTCACACGTGATCCACGAACTCCTTTACGATTCCTTTACGAATCTTTTAGGTCTCCATTGTATGAAACATCCTTTCGTACCTCCATGGCTTCGAGGTAGCATTCGAAGGACAAATCTCTTACATCTCCGACCATCGCCATGCCATCTTCATGCAAAGATATCCGTATGTTCGCCTCTCCACAATGAGCACGACCCATCACTAAACTACCCCCCAAACCAAGGTGCCGCACTCGCTTTCTGCCTCCAAAATTCCGACTGCGTCCTCATCGACCGCCACTCCCCTGCCGACTGTCTTCGCCCCCCTCTAGTAGATGGTCTCCCTACCCGCTGCCAGCAGCTGAAAAAGGGCTATGGCGAATGCAAACGCGGTATGATTGATATGCGGAAACGCTTTAGAGGGAATCAGCCGATTGCTGTTAGTAAGGAGATTGAGGGCGAGAAGGGTCCTCAGCTGTATGGGGGTGGAAGGGCGGTGGGGGAGACGGGTATTGGGGGCACCGCGAAGGCGGCGGCGGAGGGGGAGCTGTATGAGGGGAATGACGGGGAGTTGAGGAGGAGGGATGCTTAAATCTACGGCGTGTGCTGGATGGGCTGACGGCGTTTGGGTGTGTGGTTGGCCGGGTGTATGTGGTAGTCACAGTATCACCTGGTACATGGATCACGGTCCTCAGATGGGTGAGTGGTACTGGGTACTACATGTGCATTGACTGACTGACGGTATGTAAAGCTTCACCAGGCTACCAAGAGCATGCTGTAGCTCTCACCTCCCATGTTCTATTGTTCAGGCAGCTCACACCCCACAGTAGACATTCTACTGGTGGCAATGTCCCATGTCACAGCTTTCCGGCTTCATTCTTGTGTTCCACTCATCGCCGTAAAAAAGTCAGGTGAGAATGTTTGAGCTTTGGAAGATAGAGAGTTTCCCCGTTTCTCATCGCTATTTCCTCTTTTCCTCTTCCGAGCGAGACGAGTACCTGGGGGCTTGATACGTTGTGGTTCATCATTGATACCTCGGCTGATGGTAGGCAATTCTCCTTCAATAATCTTCTAAAGAAAATCTTCACAGGTGTATTCATTATGGCAGAATACAAGACAAGACTCTTATCCTGCACATCTCGGCGAAAGATGATTATGACGCTTTTCATCCCGTTCTTCGAATGCAGGAGCAATGTTGTTACCCATTTGAAACAAAGACTTGAGGTTTCAAAGTTATTTTAGGAAGTCAAATATCCCCAGTGGTTCTATCCACGTAAGGAGTCTTGGTGTTTCCGCGCGATTCATGAACGTCGCGCTTAAGAGGTACGCCGAGCCGAAATCTGAGACCATTGAATTTTCCGATTCTTATGCGAGCATGTACGTGTCTAGGTTCATGTGTTCGCATTTTGTCTTTCTGTGTTGACAAACGCTTGTGCGTTTTGGAAGCCTGGGTCATGCGTCATGCCATTTCACTTCTAAGTATTGGGCTTCTTTCCATATCAAGTGTCACATCAACCTTACTGCAGCCTCATTCATTCAACTCCACCGACTTAGATCTTCTAAACATTGACGTTCCCGAGAGCGATATCACCACTCTGCAAACACCCTCTTCTTTGGATTTATCATGGCCTTCGCAGACCGAGCATTTCAATTTGTCGAACATCTCGTCTCATCCAGCTACAATATTAGGATCTCCCTCCAACAAAACGGGGCTACAATCTCCAACAGTGCTAGTAAAATGTGATGGAAGGAAGTACGGCTGGGATCTCAGTATCCCTAGCTGTGAAGAAGCCTGGAGTTTCCTACCTAAGACTTCCACCCCTCGGACCTGTGAGAGACCAAAACCTTATAAGAATCAATCATGATCTTCACAGGAAGCTAACCGTCTGCCAGTTGGAAACCGAGCCAAGGGCGACTTCAATGTACCACTCCCGTTCAGAGTTCTAAGTTGTAAGTCTAGAGAGCTGTCCTGCTGATAACGCGACAAAATTGTCTCAGAGCGTCTCGGAGTTACTGACCAGACAGCAGCTGATGGTCTCTGCGCAATTGACATTGTTCCCAGGGAAGACATTCAATTCGAGGTCGCCACACGCTCTGAACTCGCCGAAGCTGCTCGGGTAGTCCTAGATGGTTGTGTAAAAGGTGCAAGCAACCAAGGAGGTGTTGCTGGGAAGGTTGACTTCTTCCATGCAACATAATTGCCCATCTCATTGAGGCTGATTTTCAACAAGTTAGGGCTAACAGAGGGACTCGCCATTCGGATTGTTCCGTATAAAGCCCCGAGAATTCATTGTGCCGATGAACCCTCTCGAAGACCTCCACCCAAAGGATCATGTCGAAATGTACTGGACCAGATGCCTGCCACATACAATCGCCAAGTATTTGGCCCTCGCAATGCCGAAGGCGTTCAGGTTTATCTGCCGCAGGGCTTCATGGAACGTAGGGCCTTCTCCTCCCCGGTGCCCCTGCTCAATTAATCTGACAAACGACACAACAGCAGCCCGACGATGCGTCATTACAGCTAGCAACATTGAGTTACCTACTAACACGAATTGGTATGTGATATATCTTGCTGCTACAGCTGTTGATGCCATGTGCGTGAGGAGAGGTCGGGCGGGTATCGGTGTCCACATAGGCTATGGTGAGTGATGCAAAATCCACTTGTAGAGCCTTTCAACTTACGTTCGACTTTTCAGAGGGTCAAGGTCACGTATTCGTCACAGTCCGGGATGGGGACCCGCCCAATGGTGACATAGCCATATCGTAGTCAAAAAAGCAGAGATTAGAACATAATCACTTGCTATTAGGGCGTATCCCATGTCCAGGCGCACCTTCATCTCGGATTGTATCCCAAAGCCTGGACTCTGGAAGCAACTATCTTGAAAACATGCCCTTCTTTGGAGCGATATCCAACTCGACTGATGCCAAGAACACGAAACATCACTATGCTAGGATGCAGGATACTGAGCAACCCAAATGATTAGTTGATAAGTTATTTAATCTCCATTTCTGCCACTCCATTGACAGCTTTTCCCACCTTTTCCTCCCGTAATTGGAAGTTCTCTCCAACGCAAAACCTCACCCCCTTACAACCACCACTCTCATCGAATCCTACACCTAGAATTTCTTCGACAACCCACCTCGCTGTCTTCGTGTGAAGAGACGCTGGCTGTTTCCCGGCGTCAATCGTTGCTCGACCGTCGACTAGAGATTGAAAGACCACCAACTGGTCCTGCATATACTCATCTACGCAGCCACCATGACTCAGCTCTTGCTTGAGGTCTCTGATGACTTTTGATACAAGTTTTGCGCACGTTTCTTCTACCTTGATGCCTTTCGTCTTGTGATCATATAACCAATCACGACCTAATCGATATCCGCCAGACGTCTCAGCAACAAGCAGCAGATACCATAGTTTTTCCTGCCTTGAATTTTCATCAACTGGGAACAGAATTTCGACTTCAGGCTCGAGTGCAAGCAGTTGTGCGATGACAAGGTCTCTAATAGCACCCCTGGATTTCGCATCTGGAGCCAAAATAGAGACATGTACTTTGATCAACTCGCCCCTTGCCTCAAATTTGAAACTTTGAAGGACGCTCATTTTCGGGAGAGATGTAATGTCGAAACTGACATTGCCGATTTGGGTTCCTCCTGTGCTCCAGCCCCGTTTGTGAAGTACCGTAGTAATCTCTGGTATACCGAGTCTCAGGGATAGCATTGGAAGAAGAACTTGAGAAACATACTCAATGGATGGAGATTTACTGACGTTCGTGCCGCCGTCGATGCTGATGCGAAGTGGTACGGAAGAGTCTTGGTTGTTAGGAAAGGCTGAAGGACCGAGAAGAAGATAGGGGAGTATTGCTTGCAAGACTAAAAGGATAGAGCCTGGGGTGGAGACCGGAATATGGGAATTTCGGCGGATAATTTTACCACCTTCCCAAATGTCCTTCCACAGGCCCTCGTACTTCGTGTTCATAGTCCCTACTAAGTGCTCTTCCGAGGCACCCTTGTCCTTAGACTCAAATTTTGGATGAGTTGGTCGGAATGACAGATTTCTACTCTTTGCCTCCATACCCTCCGTCTCCGCTGCAGTTGCTCTTGCTAGCCATGTCACCGCAGCAAGATGAGCAGATTTCAAGCCTCCATCCTTTCCTGGAGAAGAGATGGGCCCTCGTTTGCCACGTATGTTGGTGACTTGGATCGGAATATATGTCAAAGACGACAACGAGAGTGCCAGCCGTAATAGCTGACCTCCGCCCTCAAGGGTCGTGCCATCTAAGTTTTTCATCGGAGTGGACGTAGCTGTTTGTTCCGTCATTAACTACGCTTTATCAAGTCTCTCTGAGCCGAATGAAAAATAGAATTGGTGAATGTCGAGGCAAGATAGAGTGCCGATAAGTAACACAACGGTAACGAAAACAAGCAGAATTTCCACCATACGAATCAATCCTGGTAGAGACAACGTTTTTCGACAGATCTTCCCTTTCGAGAATTGTCTTATTTGGCCTCTGCTTGTGAATCAATGGAAAGTTCGAGGGTTGGATGACTCATCCGGTAATTACATTGTACCAAGTCACCTGCATTATTTGCAAAATTTCCAGGCTTGAAGTTCCGTAGACAGCTCTGCTGGTTGCGTGAGTCCATTGACTATAGCGATTAGACATTTAGATCTCGGATCCAGTAATTGTGCCAAAGCAATATGATAGAGGTTAGGATGAGTTCCACTCGCTGAGGGAAAATTCCTGAAAATGTCGATGATATAAAGGAATTGAAATGATGTTAAGCCTTATCAAGAGGAGCACTGGGACGTACAGCATGGATATCGTTGTCCATAGGTGATGAGAGCGTTGGTGTGAGCTGTCGATTGAGTTGTGGACGTTCTGGGCCAACCGAACTTTATTACTCTGAATGTACTAATACCGTATAGCATCGTAAAATTCCAATTGAGAAAGGCGCAGGTGCGGCGAATAGATACAAGAATTATCTACCCAGAAATAATATACCCACCGATGTTACTGAATCTGCTAGATATCTTGTATTCTTATTAAGTAACCTATTATACTCCACCTCTCTGGTGCACCCGGGGCGCCAAATAGCAGGCTTCAGGAGGCACATACCTCAAAGTCAACGCCTTCTTCAAACTTGTGCGTCCCCTTTTGTATATAATCTAAGGATGCTAAGAAAAGAAAACACCTCCGTGGCAGGAATAGAAATACACACCACACATTCCAAGCTCTTTTAGTGACATTCACGTCAACAACGCACCTCCGTTAGTGTCAATTACACTTCCAGTACAGTTCCGGTCCTTCATCACATAAAGATAACTCTCCGCCACATCCTCTGGCTTCCCAACCTCACCGGTGGTGCAGCTTTTCTTCAGGGACTCCATCAACATCTCCCTCGCCTCTGGGGCCATTCCATCCCACAGCGGCGTTAGCACCGCTCCAGGGCTGATTAAATTGACCCTAATAGGTGCAAGGTCGAGGGCCAGGTTGCGCATCATACCATGCAAGCCTGCGCCGTAGGGAGCGATGACCGACCAATTCTTATGAGGCTTCTCGCTTATGGTTCCGGTGGTAAGGGTGATGGAGGACGCCGGACCATCGTTCAAGTTCTTCTTTGCGTGCTTGCCCATGAGTAAAGGTGCGAAGAAGCGGACCATACCCGCCTTCTGGACCGTCTCGAGGGTGGCGTCTGCAAGTGGCATCACAGACAGCGGATCTCCGGCTGTGAAGACAATGTGGTCGAGCTTGCCACCGCACTGTGAGAACAACTGCTCAATGTTGGCTTCTAGGGAAGGGGAGGAGAGGTCGCAGGGGTAACCGGAGATACGGCCTTTGGCCGAAGGGTACGTTGTGAGGAGCTGCTCGATTGCGGACTGGACACGGGCCTTTTGGGAAGAGGAAATTATGACAGAAGCGCCATATTCGAGAGAGGCTTCGGCGACACTGAAACCTATTCCACTGCTACCCCCGATGATAAGGACGCGGGCGTTGGCGAGTTTGGAAGTGTACTTCTTTGCGTCGGTCGACATTCTCGGAACTCGGTCAAGCGATTGAGTGTCTTGGATGACAAGGATTCTATCAGAGTGAGAATTGTCAGAGGCTGTCGAGCTTCGAATGGGTCATATGCTTTCATTTATATTCATACGGGAGAAAGACTCTCGGCATTTGACCGATGGAGATAGAAGATGATGGCGGGGTTAAGGTTTTTGTTTCCACGATCATGACGTATCTTACGTGTCTCAGCATACTTTCAAGACGAATGGAAACTTGGAGATTTTGCCGTGATTGGACTGAAAGGAATCGTGCGGAATGGAATGAAGTAGCAGCAATCCGCAGGTAGCTGAACTTAGCAGATTTGGGCCATTCAACGGGAGAACGAAGAAGGGAAATTAATCATTCAGGTCAAGAATCATGTAAACCTCAAGATGACTGCTGTGCCAAAAATTAGGATCAAATGATCTCCGAGACTGTGCCGTGGGATGCGGGAGACGCGGTAGAACATCCGTATGAAAGGGCAGCAGGAGTAGCAGAGACATCGAACGATGTAAGGGGTATCACTGGTATCGCAACATTGAACGGTAGAACAAGACCTGAGGTGCTAGTACAAAGCTTGATGGCTCTAAGCTTTCCATGTCCCATCAATCTGCTTTCTCCGCACCTAAATGTACATCAGCAGATAATTTGGCACGGGCTATGGGACGATTGACTTACGAATGGAGCGACAAGGGTCGTCGCGACAGCTAGAGCAACCACAGTCAGCACCAGCTGTAGCTTACTGAACCCCTTTCCGAGTATGTCAAAAGCGCCGATCGGAGCAGTCCTCGTGCCGAACAGATCAAGTTCTCCGTATGCAAACACTAGGCTCGTGCTTTCTAGCAGTGATGGATTCGTGATAACATTCGAGACATCTAGAATGTCTCGTTTGTGGCTCAGCATCCACTTGGGCTCAAAATCCAACATTGGGCTATATCGGAATAGTCCTTCTTCCGCTTCCGCTGCTGTAGGATCTCTACCTACCGGTCTTCTTGGATCTATGAATGCTCGGGAGACGGAAATTATCGATTTCAGTTCCGGCACAACACAGAGTAAAGATCGAGTAGTGATGCCTTGCAAAGTGGATGTGACGGACATGGAAGAAATAGGGCCAGGGATCAAGAAGGGTTGTGTGACAACGTGAGGTATATCAAGAGTGTCTCCCATGTTCTCTGATGGGGGGAAAATCGAAGATGAATTGGAGGATGAACCAAGCGAACCCCGATCATTGGGAGAAGGTGATTCGTAGAGTTCCGAGACAATAAGCTGGTATCCTTTCAGCTTTTGACGATCGAGTTGACTTGTGCCTTGAGTGACAGCACTTGATTCAGAGAAGAGCGAATACGCAAACCAATTCTCCGATATTGCCGAGGTGATGGGCTTGCCGAAATCAACTCCAGGGTGGCTAGTTGAATAGATGACGGCACCAGAGGTCGAATCAAGTACATAGAAGCTCGCTGCCGACGTGCCCGGCCCAATGGCTGTAACAAGTAAGATGTTCGGATTCAGGTATTTGTAGAGCACATTGCGGTCACCAAGGGCTTTACCAATAGACGCCACAGGGTCGTGAGGAGGTCGAGCAGAGACACTGGTCAGGTGTTCTCCTATCGCTGGTATAAAGCTCCACGAAAGGATGGGCTCTGAGCTCTTGCTTAGCGTCCACCCTCGGACCACATTGTTGCTGCTTTGTGTAACGATGACTGTCCCGTTGGCAAACCTTGCGCTTGGAATCTCTCCGAGAGAACCATCGATGTTGACTGGTATGAGAATCTTGTCTCCTGATGTATCTATGACGGGGACAGTTGTCTTCAAGGATGGAATGATTCCTCCAGGCTGATACTGTAGTACGGCGCCTGTGATTGAGGCAACACGCAAGAATTCTCCGTTTTGGCCACGTAGTAAGGCTGTACTGTCGTCGGCTTCAATACTGAGGATCTCCCATTTTTGGCCAGGCTTTACATTCACAGCTTGAATGTCCCATACGACAGCACCATGGTCGCCAACGTCTAGAGCTGCAAGTCGGCCCTTCTCGGTAGCAACAAGAACCAGTTTACGAAAACCGAAGCCATCACGCTTTATGCTCCGATCTTGAGAGCTTGCTTTGTCTCCGATAAAGCTGCCCAAGAGTCGCTTCGGCAAAGCTTCGGCCCAAGCAGGGAAGTATTGCAGATCCCTAATATGGCGCTTGACTCGATGCATGTATGCTGAAAGGGGATCACCCTGGACTTCTGCTACGAGCTCCTCAGCCAAGCTCTCCCCTTTTGCTATCTCAACAAAAGCAGCTGCAATTACTCCAGTGAGTCCTTCCGGTCTTACCCATAAAGATCCACCATTTCGGATGAGCTCCCAATCTCCTGAAAGCAGGGTCAGCGCTGACCGCACAGCATACGTCGATGCTCCTTTAGAGATGACTTCAGAGACCACGTTGGTTATGTCTTGCGGGTCCACATGCACACCTCGGCTCTTAGCTTGAGAACTCCATTGATTTATGGCCGTCGAGTCTTCCGACGACAACAAAATATTGTCGAACGTAGTATGCCTAGTGAAATATACATCGGAACCCTGAGAAGTGGCCGAAAAGGCACCCTTTCCCTCAAGAAGTGGCAAGTCGTAGGCCTTTACTGTCGTTCCCGAATTGACATGGTAGACCTCCGCCCAATGCGCATCCGGCGACTGGAAGTGGACCAGCAGGTGTGCTTTGGCTGCAAGAGAACTCGGCGCGTGAACAGTGATCTTTTCGGCTTGATTCTTATTGCTCGTAGGCGAATTAAGTTGTGCGATTCGCTTTGTACCAATAATGTTGATCCTTATGGTCCTGAGCGCCTTGTCTGTCCATACAAGGAATGGAATGCCGGAGTTTGCACCAACATGTAGAATTGAGTCCTCTGATGTCACTTCGCTGTCCGAGCTCAACAGTATTGGCTGCCCAATTGGAGCCCCTGTGCCAGCAGAGAGCTCTGTGACTTTGATCTTGAATCCCTTCAAAAGCGCTGATTGGAGCGAAACGTAAAATATCCGATTGCTCGAAGTCAACACAGTGTAGGGTAAATCTCCACTATGGCGAGTTAGCGGAGTTACTCTGCTAACACCTGAGACCGTGCCTGTCACAAACCTTGCATCTTTATGTTGCCACAAGACGGCCCCAGTCTCCGCAGCAAATTTTGTAACGACGACATCATGGTCCGCTTCACTGAGTGTGAGGACGTCTCTTTCTCCCTCAATAATTTCTAGACTCTTGATCCTCCCATTACCTCTCCATTGCCAGGTCAACCTGCCGTCCGTTGCATCCCAGCAATTAACAATCTCCCCAACCGCCGTAACCAGAGTGTCGCCTCCTTCTCCTGCGCGTAAAAGGCCAAGAGCAGTATGGTTTTGTGTTTGATCTGCAAGCTGCTGCCTCCATATTACCGCGCCATCCTTTGGATTGACCGCCCCGAGGACAAGTCTTTCGGAGAGAGTGTAAAGAAGGGAGGCCTTGGAAGCAGGCGATGGGCGGTGGAAGAATGTAGCGTGAGGCTGGGGCAAGCCCAGAAGGGCGTGGTGGTAGTCGGTTTGATATGCTTCGTCTGCAAAGATAGCCTGCCCAACAATCGCAAAGAAGACGGAGGCAATGGACAGGAGGGCCGGCGCACTTAGGCGCATATTCAGTAGCAAAGGGGAATTGAGAGGTTGCTACTATGTCATAGCATCGTGAACATATTCTGTTGATAGCTTCACTTCAGCCTTAATGGTAATTCTAGGTCGAGAAGAACCCATCCACTAAATCAACGGAGAGGGCGGCTCGGGGTGGGGGCTACTCCCCGGAAGTTCTGATTCGCTTGTTCCGGGGCGCCGCCTCAGGGGCAGCTTGGGCGGCTTCAGGGGCCAACGCTTTCATTCACAGAATTAAGCATAGCTTTGTAAAGGAGTCTTCACAATATAGATGCAGCACGATCGATCTACCTCAAGGAACGCACGACGTGGGAGTAATATCATGACGATTGAGTAATATTAGTGCCATGGTGTACATGCTCTTAATCTATGTCTGGTATTTGTAGTCCACTGCGTAGTCCCTTATTTCCAATATACACCAAAAGGACTTCAGAGTTGCTTGCAGGCAAGCTTCTATGACAGCGAAGTCCTGCTGGAGCAAAATTATTGTAATCTGGAGACTCGCTCCCGTCTCAGTCAAACCTCTCTGAGAATATGCCGCGTAGAGATAGGGGTTTGCAGGTCAATCAATCCGCAATCAGTGCTCGTTCACGACTCCCAAACCATCATTATCTTTACAAGAAAGCTGGGTCAGGACTGCTCTCCTCGCTAATCCGCATTTCCCTCCTTCGACCTTCTAAAAAGCTATTGACAAGCTTGGTATTCATTCCTGCCTGGGGGCGCAAGATGTTGTTACTCCCGTCTGAGTCTACGGAAAACTGACTTTCTTGCTCAGAATTGGTCATCGGACTGTGGGCTGTATGGGGTACATTCGGAGATGGCGTCGGTCGAAGTGTTGTGGTACTACTACTCTTCAGGCGCCGCAAACGCTCTGCCCTTTCTGGACTGTACCGGGGACTTCTTGTGACAGAATTCCGCTCGTTGTCAACTTGTGATACCAAAGACGCTTGCGAGGTCTTCTGACTCACTCTATTGATTGTGTCCTTCCTGAAATCCCGCAATCTATTTTCATTCATCACTGTAGAGTATTTCTGCGACGACATCGACGCGGACTGAACTGGAGAATTTTCCTTGTTCTGGGAAGTTGATTGAGAAGTAGAGTATCTACCCACGGATGATGTCCTCCCCACACTTGAACGTGGCTGCCTAATAGCATTACCTTGTATAATTCCAAGAGGCTGTTTGGGCCCAGACTCCAGCCCTTTGAAGAAACCAATCTCAACGTCATCGTCGTCAAGCTGAGCATGTTCCCTTTTGTGACGACTTCCTTTGACAACTTTGGCAGGAGAATCATCGACGACTTGATAGCGTGACCTGCCGTCATTCTCCAAAGTAGCCACTTGAGAGGCCATGGAACTCTTCCAGTCACCACTTGATTTTGCAGACGAATGTCTTCGTGGGAAGGAATGCCTAGCTGACGGCTCAGGGCCCAAAGAATGACTCGTAATGATGACGGCGGTCCCAGCTTCGCCGTCATCTTCAGACTTGGCAAGAGATACGGTGCTACGACTTGGCTGGGGATCATAGCCACCTGAAGATCGAGAGTAAACACTTTCAGATCCAGCAACACTTCGGCCGCTGAGGGTTGCTCGCTGATCTGCAAAGTCACATCGTATCATAGCATCTTCATTCCCACCATTGGCATACATCGCCCTTCTGTAGGGGCTAGTATTACCCCTTTCGATGCGTATTGAAGGGGGAAAGAACGCTGATTTGACTTCGCGGAGTGGCCGTTTTGAGAGCAATGGACCAAACTCGTTTACTTGCGCAATCTGCTGCGGTGTGAGGCCCTCGGATGACCCCACGGAATGTTGCTGGTACGGATTGTAATGACCCTTAGTACTAACTTGGCGCAAACGATTATCAAATTTTGTGAAGGCATCGAAAGGGTCACATTCCATGACATCCATGCCACCGTCTTCAGGGTTAGTATCGGGTACGGTCTTAGAGCCGCGAACACTAGACCGACTACTTGATCTCCTTCTAGGTATCGACAAGGACTGGTTGTCTGTTTCCTGACAAGAAGCACGGTCTATGTCGGCTTCGCTTTCTTCAAGAGCAGCCCTGCGATTGTTTTCATCAATCTGTTTTTGGAGCGCGGAGAAGATTCTTTGCGTCTCTAATTGGCCCGCGCCGCCTTGCTTTATGGGCTGACGGAAGTTTGCATATACGTCCTCTGTATCTTTATAGTTCCGAGCAGATGATGATGACTGATGAGGACCGCCATCTTCTGTAATCACAGAAAGGCGCTTTCGTGTCATGAACAAAGGCATTTTGATAGTGTTGGCTGCCGTAGAGTTTGTCCAGCTCGTGACTCGAGACTTGTCGTGGATGTCCTCGTCGTCATCATTAACGCTCCGGATGCTGCCTGGACGCGAAGTCTTACTACCATATACAGGTTCGTTACTCAAGGAAGATTCTCGAGAATTGACGCGATGAAGAAGCTCGGTGTCCGGCTCAGGAAGCGGAGCAAATTTGTGTCCTGGGATATTGGAGGCTGAAGAGCCATTCCCATAATGTGGCTGGCTTGCATCGACATGCTGCGCAGGAATTGTACCCCCGTCGTTCGATGACCGCTTGAATACTCGCTTGATTTTCTCTCTCCAGGTCTGGGATAGGGTTCTGGCTTTAGAGCTGAGTCCAGTCGGTTTCGTCGGCTCGAAAGACGAGAGTGGGGACGAGATTGCAGAACCATAACTGTTGGTACTGCCGGTCCGGACAGTCCTGCGGAAGGCTCTCTGTGTCTTCTGTCGCTTGCCCAAACCAAGGAAGGAAGGCTGCTCTTTTAGCCGCTGCTCCTCTAATTGTCGGAGATAGGTATCTCGAGCGAGCTGAATCGCAGCATCGTTAGTGGCATACTGCCGGTTGCCCGTTGATGAACGATCAGGAATGGATATACGATCTGCGACACCGCGCAGAAACGAATATGATCTCTTCAAGCGAGGATCTGGGACCCGGATGGGGTCGCTATTGCAGCCTGAAGACTGCCTTGAGTGACGCTGAAAGTGACGTTTGCTGTTCGGTGTCCGATCTGCAATGAGAGTGGATGGAGCTTTGCCAGGACTGAACATGGATTTTGCTTTGCGAAGCTTGCGATATGACGATGGTTCAGAAGCTATGAAATTTTCATTGAACTCTCCAGGCGAAGCTCTGACTGATAAGTCGTCCGAATACGGTGAAAGGTCCATGGGCCGCGATGTGAAGGAGTGCCCGTGAGTTTGATGACTAGCACTGTAGCCCGGTGCTTCTCGACGAGTAATGGAACGCGTCCTTCTCGGAACTGCACTCGGCCCTACAAAGCGAACGCTCTGTCTCCTGCCCAATTCTGGGTGGTTCACAATATCTTGCCCGGGTTCTTGCTCCCTCCCAACCCTTGAAGTACCTTTCTGGAGAGCCTGGTGCTGGTTTGCACGCTCATAGGCAAGATTAGCTGCTGTAAGAGCATCTTGATGGACAATTTCTGGATCAAATACGCTCGCTCCAACAGATACGGCTGCTCGATGTCTAAGAAGGGGGGCCGACTTCGTCCGTTGCGGACGGCGCGAAGTATTGCTGGTTCCGCGTGAAAGCATGATGATCTATCATTTCAAAAGTTTGACAATGATGAGAAACTCTGGAGATTCCCAGGTCAGTGGGAAGGCTACTATTGTATGCAGGATGGTGTAACGTATCCAAAATGCATAAGGAAGCAGGCTTAAAACAAGATGAAGAAGTGGAACAAAGGCCGAGAGAAGAAGTCAAGGAGATTCCCCTAATAGTGGACATTTGAGCACCCTCACGCGGACTAGAGGAAAGAGCTTTGGAGACTAAGATGACTCTTGCAAAAGGAATTTTGCGCCATTTTCGTGGCATTCACAAGGTACATCAGGAAGGAGCGACATGCAGAAGAACACTGAAAGAACCACCAACCAAACCTTTGGAACGTATGCAGCATGGGATCCATTGCTGTAGAATCGGAGACCCAAAACTTACATTACTCTTGCACTTCAAACAGGCATTCCGTAGCTCATGGGCACGTCATATTTGGATCGAATTGTCCCACCTACTTCGTTCATCATTCTATTCATCATACTTAACACGTTTCTGGATATTCGGCCACTTCTCCTGTTCGGGTATTGTGTGATCTTTTTCGTTCCCATAGCTCTACTGAACCATCTTCGTGGAGGAATCGTCAATCCCGTCGTAGTCCCCTAAATTTGGATTGCGTCTCTGAGACTCTTTTTTGAAATAAGGCCTTCTTCCGCCCATTCATCTGATTCGAAGCAGGCCGCTATTTAAGATATGGCAAGTGACCGGATACGAAAAATTGTAGTGAGTACTCTAGATCTTGAAAAGCTATGGTGTCAATCGACTCACGCCTTCTGGCTGTGGCTGATGCGCAGCCCTTTGCTCACAACTCATAGGCGGTTCGCCTGCCTAATACATCCCTTAGAATTGTCATTTTCCAGCATACGTGGGATCGCAGACATCGCGGCCATCGGAGTTGGTAGATCTGTCAGTCTGCACACTCAGCTGACAAGAGGAGACGACTCTCGCCGGCAGACATGGGAGGAAAACCTAGATTAGGGTCCAATGTCAAGTTACACACCAGTGCTCTCGAGGATTGCCATAATAGGCCACATGTTTTGAGTGATTATGCCTGAGAGCAATTGCGGCAACATGGTTAGCCTGAGCTCCCAGGGACCCAAATGAATTATCTTGTGGCCACCGTGATTAGGAGATCACGGTAAAATGAGTGGTGTCCTGATTTAGGAGAAGTCCTCCTGTATTACCATCCCCGCCTTCACTAAGTCCTCTTTCGCTCGAATGTCCTGTGCGTTTGGGATATTTATCTGATAATTTGAGAGGTTTTGTGTGGCACTTTAGCTCGTAAAGCCTCCCTTTTGGTGACGGGTTTCTTCTCGAGATAGGATTTGTTGGAAGCTGAAGTGTTTATGATATCGGTGCAGATGTATGGCCGTCCCAGAATAATGATTGAGCTCAAAGCAGCAAGCCCATAGCGTCAATCGTTCACTGGCCATTCACCCTCATTGCCCTTGTACAGGAATAGGAATTTCCATCCAAATAGACGCTTGGGTAGTTTCGCCTCCTCAGTCAGTAGCTACTCCATTTGCTTCCTCGTCCACTTCCAACTCCCCATCCCCTTCCAACCCTTCGGAATCCCAATCATCCTCATCCATCTCCTCATCTTCGTCTTCGCCATTATCCTTGCCTTTTGCGCCTTTTGGCCTTGTCTCCCTCTCTTTTCGCTTTCTTTGGACGTTTTCTCGTTGAATCTTCTTCCTACGCTCTTTTTCTTCTCTTCTCTGTTTCCACACCTCCTCCATCGCTTGGACTTCCTCCTTACTTTTCTCAAGAAACTCATGCCATAGGACTTTGCCTTCGCACACGCCTTCCTCTAATTTCGTCAATCTTAACTTCATCCTAGGGCCCAATTCCACAAGTTTCACCGCACGCTTTTCTACTCCAGGTTGATTTCGAATCTGTTGCTTGCCATCACCGTTCTTGCCCCTCATTGCGGCCATTTGTTTCTTATTGAGCACCTTCCTTGCGTTGCTTTCAAGGACTTCAACCTCAGCGTCCGTCTCCACCTCGCTCTCGCTGCCAGAAGTAAAGCCACCGTTTGCTGCGGCTACTGCTGCAGGGTCAAGGAGGTAGTCTGCAACATCCTCCAGCTTGCCTAGATTAGGGATTCCGCGCTTTGTTTTGCTTCGCTGCTTTAGCATTTTTTCTGCGGCGTCAAGGCGGCGAATGCCCCGCGAAAGACCAGTGCGTTTGGTCGTTATGGCAAAATGGCGGAGGTTGAGTGTGAATGCACTTTCTCTCGTTGGTGGCTCGGAGGCATCAGTGGAGGAAGCGTCTTTGAGCTTTGGGATTTCGCGGTTCAGAAGAAGCACACGGCGAATAGAGGAGAGAGGTGTAGTCTGTGGTGATATAGGTGGAACAAGGTTCTGAAAAATCTCGGTGGCGAGAGATTCGAGGTGTTTCGGTGCCCCTTGTTGAGCGCCATTCGTTGTTGTTGTCGGAGAGATGAAGTGGTTCATCACGAGTAATGGGGGGTTGAGGTATTCTTTACCACCACCAAGGGGGTGTTTCTGCGCCTTTGTGACGTCTTTGCTGAGTGAGTATTTTTCCACTTTGAAATGCATAGTCGGTCCTCGAGGCGTGACTGCAAGGCGAAGATTTGTATTCCCGGTACTTGAGCGAGAGAAGAGTAAGAGGTGGGACACGCCTAGTGGGCCCGCCATGGCAGTATAGTCTCTCAATCTGTTCGAACGTCGTTCTTTCAGGCGACTTGCGGTATTTGGCTCCATCATAGTTCTGACGTCCTTGACGAGTTGGCTGACACTGGGCCCAATTTCTCCGGCTCCAATCCGTATGACCATGCTTTTGGGATCGCGATGGGTCGAAGGTGGAGCAGACGTACCATTGAATGCACCATTGCGAGCGCCGACATGCGTGCGCTTCTTTGTACGTCTTCGAGCCATGCTGGAAAAGGTACAATGTGTGTAAAAGCGTGTGATATCCAGAAGGAGTGGTTGAAACTTTTTTTGATGTTCATATGCGGTGGCCAATCAGAGCAGAGCTCGCTTGAGCTTCTCTTATCGATTGTGCTAGCGTGGAAATCTGTCAAAAGTTCAGGACAAGACTACTTCCATTGCCCTTGCGTTTTTGTGGCTAAAATCTGAGAAATAGCTCGATATCAAGATGTCTTCTCCCAAGAAGAGAAAGCTCAATGCAAACTCGCAAGCAGCTCCAGAAGTTTCATTGAAGAAGGTTAAACATTCCCCTCATCCTGAGCTTTCGCAAACGCCTCAGTCCTCCGATGTAGGATTGGATCCTGGTACTTTTCCCGAATTGTCATCACAGTCTGACCAGGTCTCCCATCAAGAAACCGAAGAACCGGGTAAGAAGACCTTTGAGGATCTCGGCGTCATGGATTCCCTATGCGATGCTTGCAAGGCCCTGGGATACAAAAACCCCACGCCTATTCAGACTGAGTCTATTCCATTGGCATTGGGGGGAAGAGATATCATAGGACTTGCGGAAACAGGGAGTGGAAAGACGGCTGCCTTTGCTCTTCCCATACTCCAGGCTCTTATGGAGAAACCCCAATCCTTGTTCGCTCTGATCATGGCACCCACGCGAGAACTTGCATACCAGATAAGCCAGGCGTTCGAAGCCCTTGGCTCTCTGATTTCAGTCCGAGTCGCCGTCCTCGTTGGAGGCTTGGATATGGTCTCACAGGCCATAGCCCTCGGAAAGAAGCCACACATCGTCGTCGCGACACCGGGGCGGCTTCTGGACCACTTAGAGAACACTCGCGGATTCTCTCTGAGATCGCTCAAATTCCTTGTCATGGACGAAGCTGATCGATTGCTCGACCTTGACTTCGGGGCAATCATTGACAAAATCCTCAAAGTCCTTCCTCGGGAACGGTGCGTACAATATCTCTGGATCACTGGCTGATTCCACTTTGCGGTAATTTGAGGACAGGAATGTAGTTGGACCAAGAAGATACTGGTTCTACTGCGACCTGTCCTATATTCAAAATACAGCCGCTGCCTTCAAAATGCTGACTTCGCAAACGTTCCAGGCGCACATTCCTCTACTCGGCAACAATTACCTCGAAAGTTGAATCGCTCCAGAGAGCTTCCCTATCCAATCCACAGCGCGTATCGATATCCACAAACAAATATCAAACAGTCTCGAGTCTCCTCCAATCATTTCTATTCCTGCCTCACAAATTGAAAGACCAGTATCTTGTCACTGTAATCAATAGTTTTGTGGGCCAATCAGCCATCATATTCACACGCACTGTCAATGAAACTCAACGGCTTGCGATATTGCTACGCTGTTTGGGCTTCTCGGCAATCCCGCTGCATGGCCAGCTCTCCCAATCAGCCAGGTTAGGCGCTCTTGGGAAGTTTCGAGCGAGAAGCAGGGACATACTCGTGGCTACTGATGTCGCTGCCCGAGGTCTAGACATCCCTTCCGTGGACGTGGTGCTGAACTTCGATCTACCCGATGACAGCAAGACGTACATTCACAGGGTGGGACGTACAGCGAGAGCAGGGAAATCAGGACACGCCATCAGTATGGTAACACAGTATGATGTTGAGATCTGGCAGAGGATTGAGGCTGCGCTGGGGAAGAAGTTGGGAGAATACGAGATCGATAAGGAAGAGGTTATGATCTTGGGAGAAAGGGTGGGAGAGGCACAGAGAATGGCTATCAGGGAGATGAAGGACTTGCACGACAAGAGGGGAACAAAGGGGGCGACGCTGAGAGGGAGGAAGGCTGGGAAGAAAGGCAGAGAAAATATGGACAGAGAAGAGGGCTAGACTTTATTTACATATCCCATATGCTGGTGCATTTTTTCCTTAGCATCTCCTACTGTCCAAGGCAGCCCAAATCCTAGCATATATTACGTCTCAGGGAGGGTTACCCGAAGTCTCATAACGCTCTCGGACGATGAGGGCAGAACCGTGACTGCACTATGAGGGGCAAAAGCCCTGACTATCAGTGCCTCTTTTTGAAAATTGTCAAAGGCCTGGGACTTCGGATGGACCCTGAACTTTTAATCTACCAGCTTATGGGATAGTCTGGCATGTTATGTCCTTTATAATATACTTGCTGCGAATTTCTGCTGGCTCTGGGATCAGGCTAGAGTCACTAGCAGTCAAGGGTTAACATCACCTAAAATGTCCACAGAGCCTTCAATTGAGTATGCCCCGGTCGTTCCTCATTATCACTGCTGCAACGATCCGCTCATAGTCGCTCGCATTTCATGCTCCCATCACGCAGTTCGCTATGCTCGCTTGCATCAAGGTCATGAAACTTCTACCCATCCATCTGGGACACCGAAAGCGAGGTCGAGAACCCTCAAGGAGGCAAGAAATCATCAACACCTATAATCGTTAGTGAAATCTCTAAGAACGAACTTCATTATCTTACATCTTGTACTCGAGTTTTCCTTCCGCCATTCTGCTCGTGTCATCCGTCTGAAGCTGATAGGAGATCGTTATATCCAAATCTCGCTTTTTCTTGTCATTTGGCTTGCTCGTGAGGTAACCTGTCACCTCTTCGTTTTCTTCTACTGTGAGAACTTCTCGAAGATAGAATACAGTTTGTTTCCAATGGGTGTATTTACTGTGGGGCCCTGTCGAAAAACGAATTGGCTTGTGGCAGGCCGTGAACTCGATATCGAACCAAGCTATGAGTGCATGAATGAAATCTTGAGGTCTCCGGACTTTGAGGACATATGGTGCTTGGAACGCTAGATCAGCCTGAGTTACAGTGTAAAGGTCGATCGTGAAGACACGCGCAGGATCTGTAACGCAAGCCTTGACCTCCACCGTATCGACGAGAGGTTCGGTCAAAGCGGTGTCCTTGAGAGGCGAATAGTCAAAACCATATACATTATCCCAAACTTGGTTCAGTCAGCAGTGCTTGTAATGAATGATCTGGGAAAACTTACATCCAATCTTCTCATCTTTGTAGTCTCCATCCTCAATACCAGCCATGAAGATTGTGGCCTTGTCTGGAAATATAAGGCCACCACTAGCCAGATACTGGTCTCGAGCGTAAAGGACCGTATCCAACATGCTCTCGTAGAGGAGAAAGTAACCCATCCACTCAGACAGTATGATGTCGACCTTGGGAAATGGCAAGACAACTTCCTCCATCTTCCCCTGCAGAAGGGTGATTTTAGAGGTCATCCCATTCACTTCGACAATCTCTCGAGCCTTTTCAATAATGGTGGACATGTCAACACCAATAACGTGTTTTGCGCCGGCCTTGACCGCAAACCTATATGATTGTAGTCAGTCGGAAAGATCATAGAGTGCCGGGTTTATGAGAACTCGCATGCTAAGGATACCGGTGCCGCAGCCCACATCCAAGACAACCTTGTCCTTGAAAAGATGCTTGTTTTGGTAAATGGCGTTCTGGTAAGACTTCGTACGGACTTCATCCTTCTTCAATCGCCACATCACGTTAATGACAAGAGGCATCACCAAGAGGCTTATGGTAAGAAGCGCGTACCAACATCTCCTCATGTATTCCTGGGTTGCGGAAGAGAGTTGTCAGTGCATGCTCTCAGATTTCTAAGGAGGATCTGGGCAGTACCATGGTGATTGTAGCTATGCAGGGTCAGCTTGTAACGCCAACACGTGGAACGATGTTCACCTATTGAAGTAATGGACCTCTGCGTGATCCATACCCGCCAATTTGTCTCCCGTGGACGTTGATTCCGACATGTTGTTAATCTGGATCACCGGTGCATCTTCCTGTTGATACTAGGCTGAAGATTTTGAGATCCAGTTCAACGATCCAAATCCCCGGGATAGTGAAATTGCTGATTTACTCTAGGGTAGAGTACTTTTCGTGGGATCTGCAAACAAACGAGACAGTTATTTTAAGCTTTCGGGAACAGCCGCAGGCGCAAGACCCCTTGTGCAAATCTGGTCCAGGGTTCACAATGCGCTCAGAGTGCCCTGTCCCTCAGTCCCTACTCTACAACACATCATTATGAGCATTTACATCTCTACTACAGATATCTATTATTGCTTGTTGAATGGTATGGAATCCTTAAACGTTCCCTCGTAGGAGGTCTCAACCCCCAAAAGTCCAAGTTCCCCTAGATATTTTCTCCGCGGGTCTTTAGATGATTACAGGGTTTGATCAAAGATTTCACTGAGAGACATCCATTGCCTGCTAGCTAGGAAATTTGAAGCGTCTTTAGTATTGTGATGGAGCCCTCTTGAAGTGGCCCTGTAATTGAACCTTGGAGGAAGCGAATGATAATTTCTGGGGCCCGGCTTTTCCAATGTGTGCTTGAAAATTAGAGCATTCTAGTGAATCTGCTCATGTTTGAGATGCTACATCTAGTCAGGGTTACCGGAGCTGTTGATACATTTACCAGGGGGCCATCTTGAAGCAAGAGGTGTGAATAGCAGGTTAGGTAAAATAGGAAGTCGTGGCGTTTCTGAGTCGCCTCACCTCAAAGGATTTGAGAGGAATTCTAGATTCGTATACTCCGATAGAATCAATCCACATATGAGTGTTGTCCGGCGATGAAGAGAGACGTGGACAGCGGGTTGCGACGGTGGAGTAATATTACAATAGAGAGCATATTGCAATAACGACGGAATCTTAGATGAGGGGTTGCGCATGATCCAAATTTCGTTTTCAGACTCTCTTTGACATAACTCGGAACTGAGTTAAGACATGTACCAGATGGACCCCGACAACAAATTTATTCAGAGATAGGTTAATTGCAGAGAAGAATATATGTTAATTTATCGACTGGATTCCTATGTGCGGGGAAATAGCTCAGTGGTAGAGGTATGGAAAGCGGCGAATATTTGCAAAAACTGTCTGACGAGTTCCAGCGTGTGCTTTGCATTCATTGGATGAATAAATATGTACAAGGCCCGGGGTGAAAGTCAACCTGTGTCTGGACTAATTCATTCTTCCACTAACTGTAATTCAGTCAATCCCCCGTTTCTCCACCAATTTTTGCATTTTGTGGCTATATTTTCCAGTTATTAGACTTGCGACTGACCCTCGCACCCTAGTCGCGGATTTCCGATTACCTTAGTACCTCAGACGTGCATGCCAAGCCCGCTAATATTTAGCGCCCGCCGCTAAACCTATTTCGGTTTAGCGTGTGATAACTACTAGCTTCGCGTTTACACGTCTAAGTGTAAAAGCCTAGATTATAGTTAGATCCTCGTTAAAGTTAGAAAATTACGTCGCGTCGGTACCGCTTTACCGAATAGGGTAATTATACGAATAGTACTTAATATAATTATTAGTATATATATAATAAAT
>JAABUP010000705.1_pt1 | contig 71759 bp, 98 predicted proteins | sample 5559201 | NCBI WGS metagenome assembly JAABUP01 (sample SAMN10711887, study PRJNA513373) | rock metagenome | isolation source: Antarctica rocks | place: Antarctica | reverse complement strand
CCCAACGGTGTTATCTCAACACCACCACTCACACACTCTTGGCGCAGCTGTAGTCATACCTATTGTCAAACGGACGTGTAGTCCAGACTGATATTTTGGTGATTGCACACCTCACTGACAAAGCTAGAACTCATGTTTGCTATGTGCCATGTGAGAACATGACTCTGCAGTGTACTACAAGACTACCAGCCTTGGTGACTGCGCCAGTTTACTGGTTGTGTGCACCAATCTACACCTAAGAGAGAAAAGCTAGCAACATCAGTTCCCATACGCGCAACATGGCCTTTGCATTTGCGCGCATGGCTCAAAGACTTGTGTAAGCTACAATCTTGCCAACTGGCACATATATCTTCTATAAGTTGGACTACAAACATCTGCACCATTCTTGACTGGCCTTCCAGACAACTCCTACACACGGATGACTGCTGCAACAACCTCCCTTGAGGCTGCACTCATTCTTGGGCTGCAAGCGCAATGCGCCTGAGCTTGGAGGCTGTCTTCAGGATGCGAGCAGCCACCATTGCTGCTCCAAAACCATTGTCAATGTTGACCACTGACACACCAGGAGAGCTAGAGACCAGAGCTGACAGCAGGGGCGTGATGCCTTGCAATGCTGCCCCGTAGCCTACACTTGTGGGGACTGCAACCTGCATACCAAGCAAGGGTTGCTCACATCGCACAAGTTTTGATATCACTACATGACCGAAGTCATTGCAGTCATTCAAGTCCAACACATGGTGCTTGGTATGTGAGGCACAGCCTGTTGAACTGAGCTTCTACTGTACTGGACTGGGTCGCATGCCACAGGTCAGAACAACACCTTAAAGACAAACAGTGATTGACATCATTAGTTTTGCCCAGTAGCCTACGATCTGTTGGGTTTGAATGTGCCAGACAAGTTAGCAAACAAGCGGTTGAGGTGGAACATGTCTCCCATAGAAGCTGTTACTCACCACAGGGGTTTCCACCAGACCTGCCACCACTGAAGGCAGTGCTCCATCAGTGCCAGACACCACGACAATCACATCTGCCGCTCTTACAGCTGCAAACAGAAACATGCATTCTTGGGAGAATCTTGGAGCAGGAATGCTACAGGAGGCAGCCTGATGGCATTGATCAGTTTGCCACCAACACCTGGCCACTTATGACAGATATGCCCATCTTGCTGCACCAAGTCACGCAACAACTGTAAGACAGCCCTGCCAGACTCAATCAAGATGCCTACCAGGAAGGTTGTGCAGCACCCGGTGCAAACCATCCACACTGACATCCGGCAGCTTAAAGGTGTAGCAGCCCATATAGTCAGCGATGACTCTGCACTCCTCTGCTACGCTCTCGTCGGCTGTGCCTGCTGACAGCACAGCCACTGTGCCTGCATTGTGAATGGCCACAGTCAGCTGGGGAAGGCGCGCAACACAACAGCCCATCAGCGCGGCACATCACCTCAAGGCTAGCACTCAAGCCGGTTGCACTCAGCACAGTGCGTTACAGGTAAATGGTAGTGCTTGTCAGAATTACAAAGTGATAGGTCAAGCCAGTGTGTCTTACGGTTGGCCATTGAGGCACAAGGCTGTCAGCCATACATCAGTCGGGTGTCGCCAACATCAAACTGTTATACAAAACACCTTGGGGTGCATGCATGCAAGGCAAGCCAGAAGTACCTGGTAGTCGTTCCTGCTTTCGCTTGCCCGGCGTCTTCAGACTAAGAATTCTGGCCAGCGCGCTGTAATGCACATCTGGCAACAATGCATGGACTACATGGTAAACCTACAAAAACTAGGGCCATGTCAGAAACCACAGACTGATTGCACAAATGCCTGGGTCTGTCAGCCTGACCATCTTTTTCCAAAACTAATCGTCGTCTGCTTGCTAACAACCCAGTGTGTATTTTGATGTTGGTTTTTCTGTGCTAGGTGACACTGGTAGCAAAGTGGATTGCCTCACAAAGGTGGTACCAAGCAGACCCAGCTATTTGCAAGAGGCAAACTTCTACACACACACACACACACACACACACACACACACACACACACACACACACACACACACACACGCATGCAATTGTCTTGAAGTGCCACATGCACACACTTGAGATGTCATACTGCAGATTGGCCAGGAAGATGTGTGCCTTGCCTAAGTGCAAATTGGCTGTGATGCCTAGTGCATAATGCACAAGGTCACGCAATGACTTGCTATAGAGTTTCCAAGATACCTCAGGGGTGATTCGAGTTGCAACAACAACAGCCTCTGTCTCAGCTAGGCGTGACATGATAGCCGCTATCTGCTCAGGAGTCTTGCCAGGACCCCAAATCACTTCTGGAAAGCCAGTTCGGGCTGCTCGCCATGTATCTACCTACAAGAGCTGCCAAACTGAACATGTATGGCATGTCATGGCTACAGGCAGAGTACGCTGCCTGTATCTGCTTACTGAGAATGAGGAAGTGCATCGATGTTGTACTGCTTACAGTGCAGCAATGCTGTGATGGCCATCACAGTATGCATGCTTGGCTTGTGCAAGGCACTGTACAATCAAAAAGACATTTGTTGTACAGCACTCTGCAGGCTTACCAACAAGACAGAGCTGACAGTAATCAGCTGCTTGTTGCTGCAAAACGTAATGCTGCAAGCACCGTCTGAGATGGCATTTGCTGATGTGACTTGTTGACAGACTTGTGGTACACAAATTGTTATCAGAGGTACAGCAGTGAAGCTGCTAAGAGGCTGACAGCCTATATGCTCATCATCTCTGATGTGGGCAGACCTGCGCGAAGTCCATGACCTGTTGGTAGCCAGCACCAAGTTCTCTCAGGTGCCTGGCTGCTGTCTCAGGCTGTAGGCCTCCACTGGCAACCTTTTGCAACAAGGACACCAGTTGAGGGTCCACTGACTGCGAGGCAGCAGGTGCTGCCCCATTCTGAGTTGGACTGTTGGTGACACCATTCGAAGTCAAACCGACAGCTCCTGCGGAGGTTGACAAAAACCTTTGCTCAGACCCCTCTTGCACAATCAGTTTGTGCACACGGACACACACGCACCAGGTTATCTGCACTATTCACCGGGAGCAACTTGCTGATGACACGCACGGTACAGAACATGTCGTATGGTGGCCAGTCCAAAATTTAACACAAGGCTGATGCGGCAACGCTTGAAGCAAAATTCTTTGTTGCGCAACCCAGATTGGTGATGTTGCAGGCACATTCACCTGAGAGGTAAAGGACTGGTGTAAAGGGGCCTTACCAGTACAGAAGCTTGTGCCAGGTCTGCTCCGGGTGGTCACCCTGCTCCGCGATGGACCATAGCCGCTTTTACTTTGCCTTACTGGCGATGGCTTCGATGCTTGCCTTTCTCGTTTCTGATAAGGGCCCCAGACGTTGCCTGAGCAGGCGGTCTTCATGGTCGCGATACACAGCGACCTGCTGGATTGAGCAGGGGCAGGTTTCTTCTGATGCAGTTGCAAAGAAGAAGATCGCAAGCATTATGCAAGTACACCCGGTGTTACCCAAAAATTACCGGAGTTGGCAGACTGCCAAGCCAGCATAAGCTTACGAGCCTATAAGGCTTACGAGGACTCTACACAGTTGGCAGAGGCCTGCAAACTGCAGATTGCTGAGGTCAGTAGGCTTGGAGCGTGTTGCACTGCCCTGCAGGAATTCAGCATTCGCTGCCTGGTTTTCTCACACTTTCTACAAGACTGCACTTATCTGTGCTGCGGTCACAGAACACCAATTGTGTAAGTCACAGGGTTGCGCAGCATCCTGTATTGCCAGGTGTGAACCACGAAGCAGAAACCAAGGAGCTGCGACGTGCTGCCCGGCATCTGAGCTTCGTTGATATAGTTGACTTGCTCGTACCACTTCCAAAGTCAACGCTTGAACTCCAAACAGTTTTCGTCAGACGGACAGGTGAAGTGTGATGAACCCTGACCTGCGTTAAGGCTGCGTTTCATCAGCATAGCTGATACTGCCCGACCTGACGTCCCTGAACATCCTACAGTTATGAAATCCTGTCTCTGCTTGGTCAAGGTATGTTTGCGTGATTTTGCTTCTGATGCCTTGCTGCAGATGCTCAAGAAGAAGCTACCTCCTTTTCCAGCAGATGCTGGTGACCAGGTAATGCATTTTTGGCAGCCTACTTGGCCCTTTATGGCCTCAGCTGCAATACTGGTCAACCTCAGCATGTAATTGCGGTAACAGGTGGATGAGAGCAGTCGAAGTAAAAGTCCCCTAGTCATCAAGTCAACACCAGCTGAGTCAGATTGGAGACTTGAGGAGGGTGATAAGCCATCGCGCGCTCTGCAAGTTGTCAAAGAGCTGCATGCTAGGTGAGCCATGCAAATGCTGTTTGTGACCTTCTGATGTGTCCAGTTGTGATGGTCACAATCCTGACAACCTGAGCTGGCCTGTTGCAGGTATCGTAAGCAAACCAAGCGGTGGCAGGACTACATCAGGCTTTTTGGCTTCCTGGCGTTTGTGTCTGTCTTTCTTGCTGTGTTGTTTCTCCAGAGGAATGCCCAGGTTGCTTATCAGGTAAGCCTGCAACAGCTGACAGCTGAAGGGTTTTGGACACTGTCACACCAAGCCTTTAGAGAAGGTGCCACAGAGTAACATTGCTCCGTAGCATCCCCAGTGAAATCTGTTTCATCTGCAGGTACACTCTACCATTGAAAACGCTATTCTCCCTACCAGTACACAGTATGGATCATCAGATGACGTCCTCAATTGGCTCTCCACTACCCTGACAGCTATCTGGGTGGACCCTGTCTGTGGTGATGGTGTGTGTGAAACGCCATTTGAATATGCATCATTTGGTCGATTTGGTTGCCGAGCCGACTGTGGAGAGCTGGCGGAGGTTCAGAATCTCACGACGCTCCAGATTGATCTCTACTATGATTTTGATCATCCTACAACATCCATAGCATCTTCGGTATGCTGCTGCTACACACCTTACTTCTTGCTTGCCTCAGTTTCCTCACATACGCTCTGTTGGCATGCTGCTGCATTTATGACATCAGCTTGCACTCTGGTGTTTGTGTTGTGATTGTGGCATGCACATCAAGCATTCATGCGCATGTAATGCAATTTTGTTTCAATGTATGACTTTCAGCTCATTTGTGTGTTCTGGACAGCAGAAACATGCTTCAGAAGCCCTTTTTTGTTCTGTGGCAGACAGTCAGTACGACCTGCTCATCTCAACCCTCAATGACGGATATGAACCTTATCCAGATACTTGCCCCACACTTTCCTTGCCCTGCAGACACTGATGGATCAGGCTGCGTGGAATCTGTGCCCTGTGTCTGGTGTAGTTTCTGGTTCTGCCTGCTACTATGCAGATGACCAGACTTTCACTGACTTGTCTGGCACTACCACTGTGGTCATTGATGACTGTCCTGACGGCAAGTGCCTTCACTCTGCCCTTTGCTATACACCCAGCTGTGCGCTGCTATACTGTCCCTTATGACATCCCACACAACGCAGAAATGCGCTGCTGCACCTGACCTTGATGTATTGCGTACCAGATCTCTACAGCCCCTGCTTCTTGGATTGCCTGCTGGCGATATAGCTTAGTGCTGATGGGTAACCACATGCAGTAACGCACGACCTTCTGGTGTTAGCTCTGTCATGCAAAGTTGATGTGGAATTGATGTACCTGTAACGGGTCAACCGCCTGTTTCGCTGGCAGCAGCATGCAAGTCCACATGCCTTCAGCGTCTGTGACCAAACTTGATTGAGGCAGTGTATGCATGTCAGACGCTGATGTATGTTGGTATAACAGGCAACTGGGCCTTGGTGCTGAAGCGGGACTACTTCAACAAGGTGGCTGGTGGTGTGCGTCAGCAGGAGAAGCTGGATGCACACTCTGAGCTGGTCAAAATCAGGTATTGCAGTCATGGACCACAACCAAAGTCTGCCTGTATAGGCAGCGCTTGAGCTTGGGCAGATGCCAGTCATCATGCAAGCACTAAGCTGTTGGGGCTATGTCACGTGTGCTAGGTGTCTGCAGGTCACTCACATGAGTGTTCATGCTTTGACTCCTTGCAAAGCAGATAACGCGCGGAATTTTGCCTGTCAGATTCCCTGCAATATTGCGTAATAAGCTTTCTCAGGCAGTGGCTGCATGTCTGGTGTGAGGCTTGCGACAGCTCAATAAGTGCCATTTTGCTTGTGTGTTGCAGGACGGCAGTGAGTGCAGCGGATGCTCAACAGGATAGTGAGATCAGTGATTTGCAGACAGTGATCTCCCTGGCCAATGAGACGCTTTTCGATCTCATAAACGCCACCATCACAGCCAATTACACTGCTCAGCTGGACACACTGGATACCACATACAGTGACAACACCAGTGACGTAAGTGATTTCACATTCTCAGCTTGCTGCTGTGTTAAAGCTGTGGGAATACTGGTGTAGTTGCTCACACTGGTCCAAGCACCTGCCCTGCCTGCATTGTGCACAACCAGCATGCCAGATGCAACCTCATCATGTCGTCCTCATCAGCTTTGATAAACCCTCTTCTGGCTTGACTGTGAGTGCTCAGCAAAGCCAGGTGTCCTTTTAGCCCTGTTGCAAGCTCAAACAGGGTGGTCACAAACACAGCAAGACCAGTTGAGGTGTGGCACACCTGATTTGTCATACAGCAGCTGCTGAGTCATTCATGTTTTGTGTGCAGAGCACTTACGTGACGCTGAGAAACGCCACAGAGGTGGAGTACGAGAACACAGAAGCTCAGTTCTACCAGAGCGTGTACAGCTGCGATGACGTGCCATACTATGACAACAGCACAAGTGTGTGAGCCTGGCTGCACTAGTTACTGTTGTCATACTCAGCAGGTCGCTGACACTGATGCAGCTGTCTCTTGTACACACATCTTGATGTCCCCTCAGCCCTGTGGAGTGTCATGCCATCAGCTGCCTCTTGTCTTTTCGTGTTGGCCATGGCATTGGGCTAGAAGAGCTTGTGGGCCGCCTCGTTGTGTTGGTCTGGTGTCTAGAGTTGTCAACACTAAAGTTATGCCTCTGTCTGCTGCAGCTGCGGAGGACTTCATTGATCCAACCACAGGCGACACACTGAATGCCACAGCGGTGTGTCTGTTCTGGCTCAACGAAGCTGAGGTTGTGGAGGCTGCACGCATCTCCACCATCCAGACTACACTCAACCAGCGCCTCACCACAGCTGCCACGGTTGGGGACACCGCGCTCACGGATGACGTTACCACCATCACAGATGACACACCAGAAGTTGCTGTGGTCATTCTGGCAGACACCGGGGCTGACCCTCTCAACTATCCCTACCTGGTATGTGGGCTTGCCCAACACTCTCAAAAACCCATCATATAGCAGGGGACACCTTTGGTGGCTTGCTTGGCAAGCCCCTTCTTGAGCTCATGTCTTGCTTCTTGATCTTGCTTCAGATTTTTCTGCCCCCCCCCTCCCCCACACACACCCCACCCCACCCCACCCCCTCTTTGCCATGCACAACATGGCTTGTATTGTTTCCAGCTCTGTTGCATGGCGCTCACGGCATGTGTGCTTGTGGAGTATAGTGTGCCATCAGTACACTGGCGGACTACTATGTGGAGGGCCCCTACACAGTGCCCCCGCCAGCTCGCGCTGCTCTGGCCTCCACCTACGTCAGCTCAGGCAACCTCACCCTGGCAAACTACATCTCCAGAAGCCAAGCACGCATTACTGTAAGCTGCTGACTCTTGGGGTTTGTCTGCCTGACAGCACCTTGTTGCGTGACTTGTGACAGCGACATGTGAGGTCTGCCTGTTTGCCTCATCTTACGGCAGGATCACGCATGTTCAGTGCTTACTATATGTCATGTCTGGGACCGACCACATCATTGCTCATGTTGCCAATGATGGCTTGTCTTTGTCAAAATGGAAGTGCAGGGGAAAGGGCGCAAACAGTTGACACAGTTTAGCAGGCGACCTGCAGCTGTTGGTGCACTGTATGTCAGCTCAGCAGCTTTCCTCTGATTGTGCACTATTTGCTACTCTGGCTTTCAGACTGTTGTTCAGTGTGATGCTTTGGTTGCTTTGAGAGCAAATGCTGCAGTAGGTGTTTACACTGATGTGGTTTGCACACCGCAGGAGCTTGACACAGCACGTGCCACTGTCCAAGCTCGTGCTGAGGTTGTCGCTGCCAATAATGAGGACCCTACGGTACACACGCCTTCTCTGCTGACAGGACTTGTGACTGTTTGATTTGTTGCTGCTACACAAAGTAATGTGATGCAATTCATACCCCAGTCTGAGCAACCTCGCGGCATTTGGTCTATACAACACCCATGCATAGATGCCCAGGCTGGCTGCATGACAACAGCCCTGGGATTATTTCAGTAGAAATCCTTGGCAGCTGCATTGCCTGCGACAAGGAGTTGCAGCACATTGATTCTCAGCATCTCTCAGCACTTTGGTGTTTCTGTGCTTTGCAGAGCACCACGTACAGCTACAACTATGTGACATGGACTGGAGGCGCAGATGCGTATCAGACATGTGACTTGTCTGACAGAGCCTCGACCTATGTGGGCACCTGCACCACATCAGGCTTTGTCACCTTCAACACTACACTGACCACAGATGCCACTGACACCAGTCTGACAGACGTGACATACACCTGCTCTGACGGCAGCAGCTCAGCCACCTGTGCTGCAGAGGCTGACCAGCTCAACTGGTGTACTGGCTTATGTTACTGCGGAACCACCAACTGCACAAGCACAGAGGTGCCCCACTCACCCTTCATCAGCCCTAACACTGGCCAGCTGCATAGTCATGTTTGTTCTGTCCGTCTTCTGTTATGCGGCCTTGCATTGGGAGCCACCAAATGTTTGTCGGGCCTGTGCATGTCGTCACTTGCGTTTGCTCTGACAGACTTCAGCCATTGCTTTCTTGTCTGTAGGTGTGTACATGCTCTGCCTGCTCCAGCCTGACAGTTGCCACCTCTGACTCAGACTACGCCGCAATTCTAGCCGCTGACACAAGCTCGGTGAGTTTCAGCGGCGTCTCTGTACATAACACCTTGCTTGGCTGCACACTACATCTCTGCACTAAAGCAAGCTAGCACACATGTTGAACCCTGCAGCTTAACATGTATCCTAGCTGCTGCGGTTGATTGCAGTTTTGATGTGGGCCTGTGGGCCCAGGTGTTTGTGAGTGCTACAGGGATACTGTCACATGGCCTGTTGCATCAGAAGCATTGCCGCATTTGTCCATTCTTGACAGTGGTCACCATGGCAGCGTGCTGTCACATCAACATCAAACCCTGTGCTTTTTGAAAACCGCTGAGAATCACAAATGAGGTTGGTGTGTTGATGTGCAGTCACGGCGGCGTCTTTTAGAGACACGGCAGCTGATGCAGTCATCCCCTCCTCCACCCCCACCCCCCTCCCAGGAGGAGCAGACCCTGGAGCAGATCTTGGCGGCAGTGACCACCCTCCAGACTGGGCAGACAACTCTGCAGACTGACATTGATGCCCTCCAAGTCCAGGTTGATGCTGCCAATGCAGCTGCAACGGTGAGCTACTGTCTTAGCTTTCAACACTGCAACTCTGGCTAACATGAAGTCTATCAACACTGTACACTTTGCCAATGGTATGCAGCCTTGCCTCTCCTCATTTTGTCCCACCAAACTCTGCGCAAGGCATGATCTTATCCTGTTTTTGTGTGCAGGCAAATGCTGAGGACACCAGCTTGGAGGCCCTGATCACAGCTGGGCGTGCAGACATTGCCACAGGGCAGGCCACCGTGGAGACTCTCCTTGAGAAAATCATTGGAGAGCAACACACAGCGGCTGCGGCTGAAGCTGCTGCAGCATCTGCCTTAGCTGCCATCGAGTCATTGACAACCGAGCAGGAAGCAGCAACTGCTAGTATTGCCACTGCTTACACCACTTCGCTGACATCCATTGAGGTCAGCACTGTTTCACGCAACTCAGCTTCATCTGTTCTGAGCTCAGCTTTGGCCACTCTTGTGTTTGCACTGTCTAGCTATGACAGCCATGTTTGCATGGCAGCTACTGGTTGTATACCTGTTTTTCTGGTTAGCATGCACATTGTTGGGAGGTTCTGGCGTCTAGCATGGTCAGACCTATTCTCATCTGCAGCAGGTAAGATCCTGATTGGTAGCCTGAGCATTTGCATCAGATGTCTCGTGAAAGAAGGTAATCTTCACCATTGCAGCCAGCTACTGCATGCTGTGAGTCCTTACAGCCCTAAATTGTCTCTAGGCAGCTGTGTTTTGAAAGCTCCAGTGCTGTAGTGCTTCTAGCTCCACTGTGCATTGGAACAAGGTTTGCAATATCTGTCTTCAGGTGGCATTGCAGCAAGGTACAATTTCCCTGTCAGTGGCAACAGAGCTCTTCAAGACAGCTCGCCTGACCAAGGCAGAGTCTACTAAGGACGCCACTCTGGCCAATGACCCTTGCACTGAGAATGAGGATGACTACACCTTCGCAGTGGCCAACTATAATGATACTGTAGCTACATCGGCTCGGGAGCGGTACCTTGGGTTGACTAACCGTGTGATTGCTGGCATGCTGCTGCAAACCACCAGGACTACACCTGTCAACTGCACAGACTCCCGCTTCAGTGACATTGAGAGCCTGTGCAAAGGAGGTCAGACACCAGCCTGTACCTCCCTGCTTGCATTACAGCATGGACATCATGACAGAAATGAGTAGTGTCATTGCAGTGATGTGCTGGTATACATGCAAGCTGCATGTCATAAAGCATTGGCTGCTCACCCTGTTGGGAGGATGGATCTCCAGCAAATCATCCTGGAAACGGCGTCACTGCATCAATATTGTTCTGTAGGGCCTGATTTGGCAGCGTACGGAGTGGATCCAGTCTTCAAGTCAGGCACAGACCTGTACAATGCTGACCTGGACGATGAGACTGACACAGTGTCCTTCTACAACTGTAGCACCCTGGGCTACAATGCCACATACAACATTCCCAACACCGACACTACTGTCACGGTCACTGCTCCTGCTAGTGCTGCTGCCTCAACACTGTACTAGACACAAGCATTGCACCCTGTCTGACCATAATCGTAATGCTGCCTTGGTCCATACTGATTTTGAATCGACGCCTATAACTTGTATGTTTGTCACCTACCATTGCTTGTACTTGTTACCGTTCTCATAATTTCCCTGCTGAGTGCAGCGTGACATTTGACATTGCAGGTTGCCTAACCCTCAGATTGCTGTGCACATAGCGTGACTAGCATCCTGTCAGCTGGTGTAGGGATTGCATGTCTCATGTCTTTGTTCCTGTCAAATGTGATTGCAGACTGCATGTACCCAACGTGAATGATGTGATGCAGACCTCGGCCACAACAAATCCAGAGCCGTATTGTGCAGAGCTATACAATGCTAGGGAGCTTCCGTATGGTTTCTTCAGCTTCGACCTGCCACAGCTGTTTGGCCAGGGCTTCCCAGTCTTCTTTGACATCAACCTGTCAGCTGATGATGTCCAGAGCTTTTATGAGTATGTGCAGGAGGGGCTGTATTATGACAGTAACACCAGGTACAGTCTTGAACTGTCCTATTGGTTTGTGCTGTTCGCTATGGGCACAAAACAGCAGCTGTACAGCAGCATGGGCAGCTTCACCAACATCTGACTACACAAAAGCAGGCCAGTCTGCTTGGTCTAGCTGCGCATGCCAGATTTAGCCTGGCACCTGCAACATCATGTCTCAGCCTTGCAAGCACCTTGAAACAACGCGCTGCATGAGACTTATTGCCCGCAGATTGCAACCCTTACCCTGTTGTGGCTGTGCAGGCTGTCACAAGCCCAATTTGTGACGTACAACCCAGAGCTGCAGATCTTCTCGTCATCAGTCATCAGCTTTGACTTCACAGATGGGGGTTCCATCCTGGTCAGTGCTTGCACTGCTGCCTGTCCTTTCATGTGATGAGCTGCTGTTTTGCAAACATGCATCACTTCTGTCTGAACCATCCAAGCAGGCATGTGACTGTTGACACAGCCTGGGTACAGTAGCTGTCCATGATAGAGATGCTTTACATGCTGAAGACATTTCATCCTGTCAGGGCTGGTTTGGGCTGGGCTTTCTGACGTCGCACATAGTTGACCGTCCAAGTCAGAACCATAGCAAGTCACCTGACCATTGACCGCTGTGCACCACAGGATGGCAGCATTGCAAAAGGCTGATTTGCTTGGATGGTTTGCCTGCCACATTGTGCCATACTGATTGCAGCAGTATCAAGGTGTTGGTGGCGTGCAGGTGACCTACAGCATCCACACAGTGCGTGTGGAGCTGTATGAGTCCAGCGGGGACTATGTGCGACTGGTGCTGGAGATCCTGCTCACCATCTGGGTGTGCATCCACCTCCTCTCTGAGTTTAAGGCCATTATTCAGGCCAGGCGCCGCCAGGTCAGGTTCCCTGCATCCCGTGTTTATTAGCCATACCTGATGCTGAAAAGAACTATATATGGCGGTTTCATCTGCTGTCACTGTCAGTCAGCATCTTTGCATTACCATTCAACTTGTACAAGACCATCTTTTTCTGTACTCCTTGACTCTGGTACCTTCCAGCTTGACATTCTGCCATTGCTCACCAGGCTGTGCTCTGTCCTTGTGACTTGTCCAAGCCATGCATGCTGCCCGTCATGTTCAGCGTTAGATTGGATCAAATTGCCTCCATGGTTGCTGCAGGGCTCATTCTTGTCATACTTCAAGTCAGCCTGGAACATTGTAGACTTCCTGTCTACGGCCCTGCTCTTTGCCTGTGTCATTGTTTGGTGGGACTTTGCTTTGCGGGATGCCCTGCCCTTTGACATCGACCTCAGGTGAGCCTGGGCTCTGCCATTCACATACGTGTATCAAGCCTCCTGTCCGCAAGCAGCTGTTTTGAGCTTACATGTGCTGCATCTGTCACACCCTGGCTCCAATTTTGTCAGTCGATGACTCTGCTGCACGTTTTGTGAGTCTGTGTGCCACAAGGAGACTGTAGTCCTTTTGTGTAGCTCAATGTATTCTGTCACCCAGTAATGATATCATTGAATGTACAGTCACACAAACAATGTATATAGATGTATGTGAGTTTTGTTTACATTGGCAATGACAGGTATGATGTGTATGCCAACCTGGAGGTAGAGGCAGCCTTCTTGAAGCTGAATGACAGTGGTGTCCACCTCCTTCAGCTCCAAGCAGCGTTTGCTAAGCTTCAGGTATGCCTTGACATTGCTTTTTTTCCTGCTCAATTTAAATCCTGTCATGCTGCCTGGTTCTGAGCTGCACTGAACATACAGGGCCTGTCTTACACTGAGATGCAGTATGTTTGCCAATTTTTGGCCTCGTGCTTAAGTACAATAGAGGGTGTATGCATGCTTGCTGCATGGGAAGCCTGCTCATTGAAGTCTTGTGCAATGTGGAGTTGCAGCACAAAGTGACCATCATTGTATAAGGCAGGAAAGTTGTTCCCTTGCCCTGTCAGTTGCCTGGTATATACAGTGGGTATGAGGTGTACAGCTGACCTGGTGACACATCTGATGCAAGGGCATGCACATTGTTGCACTTTGCTACAAGCACCTTGGCATTAAGCACTACTGCACAACAGGAACAGCCATCAGCAGATACCTAGATTACAGACCTTAATGATTTTGTTGTGGTGCAGTACCTGGTGAACAAGCTGGCATGGTATTACGCCCTGAATGGCATCACCATTCTGCTGCTGATTGGGCGCGTGCTGAAGCGCATGGAATTCCAGCCCCGCCTGGGAGTTGTCACCCGCTCCCTTGCCCTGGCCGGCCCTGACCTCATCCACTTCTGCCTTGTCTGTGGCATGGTGTTCGTGGGCTATGCCATGATGGCACATCTCATCTTTGGCAACACCATCCAGGTGAGTGGCCTGCAATGGATGCCACCTGTGTCTGTCAGTGTCCGTGACTGCAGCTTCATGGTGCATCATTATATGGCGTTGCCTCTTGTTGACCAATGACAATATGATTGTGCAACGTTTCATCTGCCATGAGTTTGTGGTTAATGAGGTGTGCTGCTCAGGGGTTGCCTCTGTCTCCATATGCTGTCAGTGCTACTGTGCGCATGTTGTACACAAGGCAGACATCATTGAGCAGTCCAGCTATTAGCAAGCTTTTGCTGTGACTTGACTGTGGTTGCTCAAAACAGAGAGTGTTGTGCCAGGCTGTGCGCCATCACACCCAGACCCCTTTTTTGTACAGCAACAGGCTGTAAATGTTGCCGTCAGACACACCACAGGATGCATAGGCGCCTGACATACATTGCTGTCTGTGGCTGCAGCAATTCTCCACATTTGGCACAGCAGTGAACACCTGCTTTGCCATTCTGCTGGGCGACATCAGTGTGAATGATGACCTAAACCAGCTGCAAGGTCTGCAAGGGGTAGCAGCAACCCTCTTCTTCTGGTCCTTTGAGCTGCTGGTCTTCATGGTGCTGCTCAACTTCCTGCTGGCTATCATTGTGGACGCCTTCAGTGAGGTCAAGGAGAACACTCATGAAACTACAGGTATATCAAACCCTCTGCCCTCAAGTGTCCCTAGGATGGGGTCCTCATGCAGGTCTGTATCCTGTCTGCTTACTTTCCCACTGAAAAGCAGTTTTGGTGATGTCAATGATCAGCAGCAAACCACTGTGTCTGCTTGTGCTTCACTCTTGGCCCGCGATGTCCACAAGCAAGGCAAACAAGTTGCAGGTACGCCGTCCTACCACTTGACACAAGTCTGCAGGTGCACGACAGAGACTCCCAGGACTACAAGGGGTTGACAAGTTGCAAGGCAACAGTGTGTGCTACAGTTTGCAGGTGACCCAAAAGTTTCAATATGGTGTGTCCAAGCCACATGCTTACTCAGCTGATCAGGTTGCTTTGGGTGTCTGTTAGCACATCAGCCCCCTGACGTTGCATAGTACAAGAGACTTGCTGGCTGCAGGGCAGCGAAGATGTGCTTGCAAATTTATATGTTGAAACCTAGATTGTGGTGCATTGGCTTGCACAACCTCGGCTGCAGCTTTGCTGATACTCACAACTTGCAGGCTTGTCCCATGCCCAACAGGGCAAAATGCGTGAGTTGTGTTGCCAAACATGACCAAATAAAAGGTGTGGGGAGCTGGCAAGAAACATGCCATGACAGCAGCACAGATGAGCTTTTCCTTGCTCACAGCTTGACAAGCTGATTGCCATTGCATGACTTGCTACAGTAATATCAAGCTGATGGAGAAGGGTGCATGGTTTCCTCTTCCTTCTTTCATGCAAACAACAGCAGTGCCTCAGGTAACACGCTTGTGTTCAGTAATGGCCAAAAAAATGCTATTGCAGATGTTGTGTAGCTGGCATCACATCCTTGTCACTGTGCATGGGTGCTGCGTGTGTAATGTGTGTGAATGCTCATGTGCGTCCTTGTCTGGGTGTGCAGGTCTGCACACAGAAGTGGGCCAGATGGTGCGTGAGAAGTGGCGCAGCATGCTGGCCAGCTGCTGTCACGGCACCAGCTACGTGCCTGACAAGCGCCTGGGCCAGCTGCTGCAGCAGTGGGGTGGTGATGACGAGGAAGGGGTGGGTCAGGCTGAGAAGGAAGGGGGTGAGCGGGAGCGCCGCCTCAAGGTTCTGGGTGAGGACCTCACAGCTGAGGAGCTGAAGGAAGTCCTGCAGGTCAGCTGTCTGACATATTTCAGGAATATGCTGTTCCCATGCTACGCATCGTATGTAAAGCCCTGCAGCACTGCAACCATGCTGTCAACTACTGGGCTAGGCCACCTGGCACCATGTCTCATAGACCATGAAGTAATATCAAAAGGATGCCAGGCATTGAGGCTCCCTCATGCTGTACTGAGGCAGCATCACTCCAGCAACCTATTGCTGCATTGCACTGTGATGCATGAATGCAGTCTCACCTGGCCAAAACTGCAGGCGTGCTTGCGAGATGCTCACCCAAGTGGGCAGGCATAGGAGAAGAGGACGGGAGGCCTCATTGGCTGCTTCCGCCCCAGACGCCATTCCAAGTTGGCCAGTGAAGAAGAGCTGGACAAGGCTGCTCAGTATGTGGTTGCTCGATTTGGTGCGTATGACAATGAGGATGAGGACGAGGAGGAGGAGGAAGGGGCTGAGGAGCTGGAGGGCAAAGTGAGTCATCAGAAACTACTGCGGTGACACATGCTGATACTGGTTTTTGTCTTGTGGTACTGCCGCTTTTCTCTTGCGGTCTGTTGCTTGCGCACAGCATGCACCATGCCTTGCTCATTCTGCTTCTGAAGTGCTGAGTATCCATGATCTCCTGATCAATCAGCAATTGTTTGCTGGGTGGATTGCAGTCTGGCCACGACTGTGTACAAGTGTTACAGCATACATGATTTCACTTACCACAATTGCTGAATGGCCAGCAAGTGCACACAAGGAAACATGGGTCACATGTGCTTCAGAAGAAGAAGGAGAAGGGCGGGTTGAATGATGCACTGCTGGAGAAGGAGAGGGACCAGCTGGCCAATGCCCTGGAGCGCCTCGCAGATGTGCAGCGTGAGCTCGCTGAGGGTCAGCGCTCCCTCATGACAGGTCAGCCTGTTGCCCTGCAAGACCCGTCGACTTGCTGTTGACCTGTGTGTGAAAAGCTGGCCCCTTGCAGAGTCAAAGCTGCATCTTCCCACCAGCATGCAGAGAAACATGCATGTGTGCGTCGTGCTGAAAGATGCAGTCATACCAGCAGCATGAACGGGAGGTTGCAGTGATTGTGATGGCATAGATAGGCAGCATGTAAGAGGAAGTGAGATGCAGCCGTTTGAACTGATTTTGTGCTGCAGTGAATGTGCAGTTAGCAATGTGTGATCCATGCATGAATGGTGTTGTACTGGGGTTCGCAGGCCAGAGGCAGCTGCAGGAGCAGCAGCAGAGGCTGGTGTCTATGATGAGCCCTGCAGCAACTGCCCCTCCTGCTCGCCAGGGCCTCACTGCCTCTGGCAGCATTGTGGCACCCCCTACCAGGCCCTGAATAGGGTTTTTGCTCAGACATTGTCCTTTACTGAATATCTCTCTGCCATGTTGGCAAATGCGAGCAAATTTGCCGCATGTGATTATGTGCTGACATGCAGAGCCTGACTGAACACTCATGACTATGATGCTGTCTCTGAATGCTTTTATCATGCACTGTTGACTTGATGTGTTCCTTTCAAAAGTGACTGGTGTTCCTCGCTGCCACTTGCATGCTATTTGTAAAAACAAGCAGTGACAGCAGGAACCGCTGTAAGTCAGTGGGTCTCGCGAGCTGCAGACGCCACAAACATGTCTTGTTTCTGCGTCACGACATGCAAGGTGTTTTGCATGACTAGGTGGAAGTAATCATATTGCTGAGTGTAGCTGCTGGAACTCTGCGGGGAAGCAGTGGGACAGCTGTTCCGCTGCTGCTTCTCCAGGCATATACATACATGTACGTGCACGAGTTTTGCCAGAAAACTCATATGAACAGATGTCAGAAGGTCCCTGAATTTACAAAACGATAGATGCATATATGTATATAACCTGAAATACTAACCTGATTTATGGAACATCAAATTATTTTGCATTTGGTACTTGTTTCCCGCATGCTGAGCAGGTTAGCTGTCAGCATGGGGGAAAAACAAGTAACAAAGTACAGTGCAACTGTATAACAAAAACGCCTGAGGGAGCAGATGGATAAGCCAGCTAACTTACATGAATGTTGACCGGCGCGGCTTAATTCCTGTTTCTTGACAACAAGGCTGAGACCATCAGCATTTGCTAAAACACACACAAAAACTCTGTCATCCTGGAGTAGCCTGCTGTTCAGCTTGCGAATGGCCTGCACCACAGAGCACATTTAGCCTGGGCAACATACGTAGCAAAGCATGCAGAAAGTCCTGGATCAGACAAGCACCTGGGTATTCGCATCTTCAAACTCAGGCAGGGTGACCCTGCCTCCCCATAGAGTATTGTCAAATAAAATGACCCCTCCGGGCTTGATGAGTTGGAGACACAGGTCATAGTACGCCTCATAGTTGACCTTGTCAGCATCAATAAAGGCTACATCAAAGTAATGCTGTCCACAAACCTGCACATTTTCAGGACATGTGCACACTATATGGCTTCTGTGCAGGACCCTGCAGGGCTGACATCCTCATCTGCTCACCTTCAACAGCTTGCTCAAGCTGTCAGTTGCCCTACCAATGCGCAGTTCGATCTTGTCCATGACATGTGCTTGCTGTCAGTAAGGTGCTCCTGCCATCAACACAAGTGCAGAGTGTGTCGAAATGACGACAACTCTTTCTGTAAGGTCGCATGATGTATAGACATATTTCAGTGCACCAAGGCTGCTATTTTGGCCTCTTATTCTAAGGCTACCAGACTACCATCTGGTGGCAGAGCAACAGCTATTGCCAATGTCATGATCCCTGTAAGCAAAGAGGCTTTGCTAGAAAATGGGCAGAGCAAGGTGCTTCTTTCATAGGTCTGCAACATGCATGTGTACATTTGCAGAGCAACAAAACCGTATGGCAGGCTAGAAATGGGCAGAGCAATGTGATTTGGATTTTCTGAAGTATAGGTATACAGACATACCTGTGTAGACAACAATCTCAATGCAACGTTTAGCGTTGCTTAGCCTGGTGATGTTTTGCACAACAGCAAGTGTGTCTGGTGGACTTGCCATATATGAATTTGGATGCTCACTTGTGGCCCGAACGAGGGACTCAATGGCTGAGAAATTGTACAAAGCGCTACTTCCGATGTGCCTGAGGTATGCTTTTAAGTCATTCTGTTCCTGGACACTGCGTGTTCGTTTCAATGGAGACCGTGCAATCGCGATCTTGTTGTCAAGGTGAAGCTCAGATGTGGTCGAAGATACCCGAGCTGCGTTCCCGCTCAAACTTGTGCAATCTGGTCCTCAATTGTTGCATCGCGGGATCTGCGAAGCAAACATCGGGTGTCTGATGTGTACGCTCATGTTTCAGGGCTGCGTGCATGCACCAGTGCAGTATATGTTAACACTGGACTCAACATATCTAGAAGATTGATCTTCTAGACCCGAGAAACGTGTGCGGATGTGCCGTCTTGATCCTTACATACGACCTGTCTGTCCTTTTGTGTTGGTCGTATTATTTTATGACCTCTCTGCAACCATGGAAAATATGCTTTCGTGTGACGCGGTCTTGCAGAGCTTTGCATACGTATACGTGTATGTTTGTACAATGCCTTAGGCAATCCGAGCCCGTCTGACTGACTGGTGTCATCGGGTCCGAGGATCCTGAAAGCATGTGGGTTGTGGACAACGAAAAGGGCCATCGGCTCGTTCAAGAAGCGTGTTGCGCGAAGCAGGAATGTGCACGTCAACATCGGCAGATCAGTTGCTAAATGACCTGCAAATTACGAATATCCAATGTTACAGCACACAATGAGTAACGGCACGTGACATCGGAAGTCGCGAGGACTGGGGTTGAAAAGTCACCCACTGAGGGCCCTGAGGGGGCGTTCACACTGACAGATTAGCGTGCGGTTTATGGTTAGTAATCGGTGTGAACGGGATTAGCGTGCGATTTAACATCGGGTTAGCGTCCGATTTAGTGCAAAACGCTAAACCACCTGCCGAGGTGGTTTAGCGATTTGACCTGAGGTACGACCTGTCCGGTGGTGACACTTGACATTGCCGATGATGCAGATACGTTACTGAAGAGTTACGTTGGCCGATTAAGAACGTTCAGGGCCTTGCGCTGACCTCAGGCCCGCATTCGCGTAGTCAACATCTGTCAGGTGACAGCTGTCGGGGCCATGACTGCTGTCTGGCTGGTGTTTAAAGACTCTATTACCTCCAACATATCGCCACGCTATGCCTCAACCTACTAGCGGCAACAATTTTGAGCTTCTCGCGCGGTGTGTGCGTGATGTCGTTTGAGATGCACAACCAACACAGCAGCCGCAACTCATTGCCAACTCACCCACAACACCATGAACAGCAGGCGTATTGCCGGGCCTTTGTTTTACGTTGTCGCAGCCTGACAGAAAACGCGTGCTTGCAGCCTGCAGGCAGGCTGTACTGTCACCAGTTCAGTGCTTGGTTTAGCGTCAAATTAGTCTCGATTTAAGGGTTTCACTTTTCAGATTCCCCGCTAAACCGACACGCTAAATCGGTCCAGTGTAAATGCCCTCTCAGAGATCAGAGATCAGAGATCAGAGATCAGAGATCAGAGATAACCGCAAGCTCTGGCAGCAGAAGACCACAGCTCGTCATGTTAAGCGCACGTACCTGTCCCTGCAACATCGGCATCTTTCGCTCCCTGAACACTTTTTCCCTGCTAACAAGGGTGACCGCCGGCGAGCGAAAGTTAGTAGCTCCAAGGTCGCAGTCGCCTGATCAGGCTCCTACAGATCTAGATGTGACGACATGGAATTGCATGCCTGTCACACACATCGACAGGGTAAAGTTGTAATCACATCGCATGCGGTGAAGAAGTATTCTGCTCGTGTCTGAAGCAGCGAGACGTGAATGCTGCAGGAGAGTGTTGGCATTGCCGATATACAGTATGCCTCCACATTTTCTGACTCCGGCCAACGAGATACGAGAACAGCCTTTGCCGATTCTGTAAAGGTTCGGATTCCAGCAGCAGATTTGACATTTCTGTGCGACAATTTCCACGTTGATCACCATGGCGTTTTTGCCCTTTCCTGGGCATGCTCCAGAAAGTAAACGATCTGGGGTAAAGGTCTATGCACAATTCCCTAGTACTGTGGTTTCAAGAACAAGAAGTATACTGAGGCGAGCATCGATGTTACAATCTGGAAGCTGCCGCGAGACACAGAAAAATTGGAGTTGTTCATAGTTGATGGGCTCAGCCCTTCAGAATTTGTTGTCGAGGCTCAAGCCACCAATCAGGTCGCTTTCTCTCCCAATGTACTGGGACACTTCTTGGTGCACCGCTTCAAGTCCATCATGCAGGGCAGTAGCTTGCGGCAGAGCGGTGCTGGCATCAACCCAAAAGAGTGCTATGTGCATGACGGTGAGAGTATCCAAGGCGCCGGTGTCACGCTGGTATATTTCACCAAACTAGTACTCGGTAATCTTGCTAGGGAGTTGTGCTCAAATGTAGAAGTGTGCATGGTAGGATTATATCCAGAGTTACTGGCAGAAGAGCTTCAAAAGTAAAATGGGTATCATGATCAACATAGCTTGTAGAAATCACAAGCTTCTGATCAACTCAGTCAATGGATCTGCGCTGGCCATAAGGTTGTTTCGTAGTTGGGCACCTTGGTGTCAGTCCAGAGTTGCGTTTGGCTAAGGCTCAGCTGCACGGTATTGTACTACCTTTTGCAGCTCGCAATGCTGTCAAGCCCTTCACAATACAATGTTAATGTATCACAAAACAGGCCATAGACATGTTAAATTGCAGACACCTTCATATGAAGGGTGCCAGCAGTGGTTTGTATATTTCCGAGAAGCCAAACTGCTTTGTGTGCACTTCGGTGCAGCCTTATGTACTTTTTGTTGAAGTTGCGTTGCAGTCCTGTACATGTAGCTTGATGTTGAGATCTGGATCATAAAATTCGTTTATGACCAGATCGGATGGCTTGGCAGCCAAGTTGTAATATCATTGTCAATGCACAATTGAGCACCTTGACTTGGATCAGAGACTCAGCGTCAGGGCCTTGTCCAATATTGTACAACAGATGAATGATTGGCTCCTTGGCAGTGCCACCTTGTAGCAAAGACTCGTGCATGACGGTGACTTGGGCCTGGATGTAAGCTCTCACACAATGATGCTGTCCTTTGTGCGTACATGCACAGACATGCTTACAGATGCAACTGCTCAGCAGGGATGCATCCATATACGCATATGGTCTGACATGCAGGTTTAGTCAACTTTGCAAGCATGAAACATGTCCATGCATAAATACTGTCAGCTGACTGCAAGCTTATTACCTTGCTCAGCTAACCGCGCAGATCTGAAATGCCTTTATTGCACTTGTGCATACGTGTAGACAGCCCTCCCCCCCCCCTCCGAGGTCCACCCAGCTTCTGCTATGTGTCAGGATGTGACGCAGCAGGTCAGGCCTCAGTGGTAACATGCTGATTTCTCAGGCTTCCGTGTCGGGTAGTGGGAAGAGGTTTTCTGCCTCGCAAATGCGTCTATGGCACTCACCCTGTCAGCGCACACCCCTTGGGTGCAAGTTAGTGTCTCATCTTAGTACATGTTGCCTCACAGGACTAGTTTTCAGGCACATCTAGTAGGTACCTGGCAAGAACAATTAGCTGGAACGCCTGTAATTCATTGTTCTTATCATAGACAATTGCCACGTGGTGGTAAACGAAAATTGCGCGAGCCAGTTATCGTCAATCGGCGCGAACGAAACCATTTCGACGAAGGAGAAATTAGCGAATCTCATGGGAAGAACGGCACGGGTAGGAAAAGTGAAGGAGGTATACGAAAAGTTCAAGAACAGTCGTGACGGGTTTTGCCATTGCATAGGCTTTATCAAGGAAAACATGCTGATTTTAGATAGCAAAACCCCTGAAGCTATTTTTTGGTAGCTAAAGGCTTGATACATTGGTTGATGTTTCTTCCACTTGCTTAATGCAATCTTTTTACACAGAGAAGCCGAATGTTGCCTTCAGACCAAAAACGGTGAAGTATAGCAAAAGCAGGTGAAACAAGTCAGTTAATATAATGTGTTGTAAGGTAATCAAACAACTTGCGTGTTGCGTTATTAAGCATTAGTGAGGATATAACTACTTTCTTGATCTCACCGAAAGATTAGCTTCGACTCAGGCTGAGCGGCACACAATAAGATGAGCGGCCTGGAGCATGCTGCTATGGCTGTGTACATTGCATGCTGAACCACAACGCCAACGCAGCGCTTGCTTAGCAAGCACAACATAATACCAAATGGTGTGCGCAAGCCCTGTATGTGGCTTGGTACTGTGATGTACACTGAAGTTGCTTGTGCTGCGTACACATAAGCATACATGCACAACTGACTGACTAGTGGCAATGAAGAAAACAAGCTGATGTTGGTTTATGTTCACTTTAAGTTTCGGCCTGATTCGAATTCGCCAATTCTGGTCAGGAATGGTGTCGTTGTTGGCTTCAGGGTTCGACTCCCCACCCAGGTGCCGCGCGGGCAGAGGGTATCCCCCCGTCCGGCCGAAGGCCCTCCTAAATCATTTTTGGAAGGGGACAACCCACGCAAAATGGCCGAGCCAGGGTAGGCAACACTAGCATCTTAAGCGACAGATTACCATCAGGCTGCCATTGACCTGCATGATCTTGACAATGTGGGTTCTGGCCGGTTAGCCAGGCTTGCCTCACAGGTCAGTGATCTGAAGTGTGGTATCATAACAATCAATGATGAGGCAGATGTGTAGAATTAAATCTTTCTCAGAGAATGAACATGAAGTTAACAACGTTGCTGGTCTAGAACAGCCAATAGACATCAGTGATGATGATGAGGCCGTAGCTGAAATTGTGATCAGTTTACGATTCAGAACATGTACACTGAGGTCAGTTGACCATGGTGGTGACGATGATGACAGTGTAGAGGCTGCACTGGGTCTGTAAACATCGCACTTACATCTTTATGACTCGATAAGCTTGCTGCAATGCGTTCAACAGCTGCATGTGCATCCAACTTGCCCGCACAGAAATTTTGTGACAAGTGGGCTGCCCACGCATTTGCAAGGCGAAGCCCACCCCAAATTTACGACCCAAGTGGGGCAACCTACTGGTTTTGAGGACCCCTGTCGAACCCTGGTTGGCTTGCTTTTCACTAAGTAACATGATACGCACCTGGTCACCAAGCTTACCGGGTCCACAAGCTCAACGTTTGGTTAGCATGTGCACACGCGAGTTTCAAACTGCTGCACAGCCAGTGCAAAACGCTTGCATAAGTGGTGGAAAAGCAAACTCTACGCCTGTCGGCAGTATATCGGTGGTCACCCGGAAGCCGTTGGCCAGTAAGTCATTGGCCTCAGCAACCGGTTGCTCTGCAATTGAGGAACCCGAAAGCGCATTGTGAACTGGTGACACAAATTTGCAAGGTTTGAACCCACGACCACTCAGCCATTCGACGTCCGGCTATCAAGACGAGCTTGCATAATTGCAGCGACATCTTACAAAGTCAGCAATCAATTTAATTTGCAAGGGCGTACAGGAGTAAATGACATCTTGAGGCACGCCCTCAAAAGCACCTTAAGCATTTTGAAGATCCAGATCCTCTGGCTAGGATCGGGCCAACAAGGCCTACATGTAGACAGCTTCCAACGTTAGAAGTGTCAACAGGATCCAGAGAAGCTTTGCAACAGACACATGCATCCTGCCTACAGGCCCTCTGCCACAGCTTGCACGTTTGAATTCAATTCTGAATTATGTCATAAACAATGCATACCGAGCAGTGTTACTTCCCAGGCTTCTCTAGATTGCCAGACACAAGAAACATAGGAGTACCACTGCAGCATATGGAAAGTACTGAGCTCAGATGTACTTGAATACTTGCGCATGAGAATTTTACTAGTGCGAACTTTCTGATGCCTGCATCCTGCTTCAAGCCGCTCCCCAATACTCCCATTCACATTGCACTGATAACAGATGCCATCACAGGACATTGGTCATGACCATGATTGTGAGCATCTCCTGAGCTTATGCAACATTTATATATACTATGGCATGCACTCTTGTCCCGCAACAGTTGTGGGGGGCATCACAACCAGACATCCTCTAGCAGCAAAGCTGTGCTGTCTGGCCCAAGTGAGTAGCATGCAGGATCCTGATGGATCCCATGGACTGTGTGTCTAAGGCTATACATGACCATTACAGTATTTGTGCTATGCCAAGCATTTTCCAACAGCTGATGATCTACCTCCCAGAGCCTGACAGTCTCCCACACACGGCCCTTGTTCAAGCTCAATGAGGCATGGCCCTGTCAAGCCAATGACACTCTTCTTCACTTCAGATGGCTGCTTGCCCCTCACCCTCACTACTGGAGTTGCACAGATCCGACTGCTAGCACTGCAGGTGATGTTGAGGATCAGCCAAACTCAAGGTGTCCTGTACCTAGCTAGCTTGAGCTCAGCTGTGGCAATTGCTACATTGTGGAAGCAGCATCCAGCATCTGTCTGCAAACTGTTGAGGGTATATCTTGTTTGGATGGTCTGAAGAGGTGCACAGTGGTATAGTGTGTATTTTGCAGAGGTATTTGCATTCTGTTTGATCTTTGAGCCCTGTTTAGCACAGGTGACGGCTCTGACTTGGTGTCTGATCACAACTGTAGACCTGCAGGCGAGAAGCTTGCTTTGTGTATAGCTGACAGATCCTGACTGGGTAAGAGCTGGCTAGGCCTATGGCAGTCGATAAAATTATCTTTGCATAGGTGGTCTCATGTGTAGCTGCTACAACAATGCTGCACAATATACAAGCACTTGTGCCCCCTCTGCCATGGGGTTGGTGCCTTTTGATGATCCCAAACCCTCTGTGCTTTTACAGAATCACCTATTCTATGTCTGTATACAGTGGGAAAAAATGCCTCGGGACAGTACAAACTGGCAGCATTCCTGTCGATTTTCACCTGAGCTCTGAGTCAGCCTTCATTATTCTGACAGCCAATTTTGCAAAAGGTGGCGACTGATCAGCACTTAAGCCCCCTGTCAGAATATGACCCCTCAAAAAGCTTGCAGAATCACTGCATGCCTGACAGCTTAAAAAGATTTTGGCACGTCCAGATGTAATACTGAACCTAACAGTGTTTCAAAAAATGGGCATGAGTGCCACGTCTGGGCATGACTCACCAGGTTCATACCCCTCAAGATTTTTAAAGCTGAGCAAAATTTGTGTGATTTTCAAACAGGTCATCACCTGCATGTATTGGGTGTGCGGCCATGTCAGCATTGTCATCTGTTATTGAACCAGCACTGCTGGTCAGCCTCATTTTTAATCATGAGATCACACCAGCTACATAGCGCAAAAACAGCGGTACAAACTCTATGGAAGTATTCAGCTAGTGCTGGCACATGTTGGGGTGTTCACAGCCTAAGTTGTTCTGGCTAGCAGCCTTGGTATTGTGGATTGTCACACCCATACAAGATGCCGCTTGGGACAGGCCGGTCATATCTGCAAACTATCCCCAAGCCTGTTGAAGCAGCAGCCACTTGCAAACCCTGAAACATTGTCTCATCAGATGCCTTGATAGTTCCTTGGATAGCAGCAACAAGGCCCCCCTCGTCCACCGGCACTAGTCTGCTCTGGCGAACAGGTGGAGCATCCACTGGCTTCCCAGTAGCTTCATCCATATAGAGTGTGGCATTGAAGGGGCTGTAATATGAACGTAGGACTTTGCCATAATTGCGGGCTTGATTTGCAAGTTCTGGGTTGTACGCTGGCACACCCATCACCGTGGGGAAAATTTCCACAATGGCGGCGCGAAATGGCATGAACAACATGCTGACTAGGTCTGAGCCGTGCACACCAACAAGAGCTTTGGCATCTGCCACCAAGTGCAGCTGCTGCTCAAAGGAAAGATCTCCCATGGTTGCCATAGTCACATTGTACCCCATGCTGGACAATCTTGCTGCAACCCCCTCAGCGCCTAGTAGTCTTCTGCTCTCTGACTCTTTACGGTTTGCAATCACAATGCGTTTGGGATCAGCTTCCTGAGCATATACAACACCGCAATTTGGTTTGTGACCCGCCATGCATTGCTGCAAGCATGCACTAGCAAATCAACACACAGATGATGGATGACAGAAAGATGAGAATGTGGCACTCATTGGTGTGTCAGGACTGAGGAGTGCAGAGCTTGATAGTACAGAGGAATAAGCAGCAAAAAAATCTGCCGCGTGACTCAACCCCTAGAACCCAAGCATAGTCTAGGCAATGCCAAAATGAACCGGGTGCAAATACACGCATTAGTCCTACTGAAGCAATCTACTAAAGTGCCTGCAGGTTGCATTCCTGCGAGCAGTTTCCTTTCAAGGTGTCCTGGACACAGCTCCATGTGCATGTGTCCAGCTAGGTGCTGCAGATGATGGTACAAAGACCACTCTAAACGGGCATACCTGGAAGGATGGCAGCTTGTAGTGCTTCAGAACGTGTGCAGCCATTTGCAGGTAGTCACACAGCACAGGTGTATCAGTCTGCAGCATGTTCATGTCAAACTGGAAGCCGCCCCCGACTGAGAACTTGACACGCTGCAGCTGTGTCACTGAGGGCATGTTGCGCAGCAACCCATGATTGTGCCCAAAGGCAGCTGCCAACCCCTCGCCATACTGGCCGGGGGTAAATCCCTCATCAGCAGCAGTGTCAAAGATCATGTGCAGCGTTCCCATTGGTACAGACACCTGCAAGTGCCACGCAGGATTGTATCCCAGCTGTTCTTGCTAGTGATTGCAATAGAGCTGAACAGAGGCTGTGAATGTCAATTCGGAGGGGCTGCAAGAGGCTGTTGTTGCTTGCCCTATTCATCCATCGGTACATGTGATAGAAGTTGAGGTTGAGTGCATGTGTAGGATTGGGGCCAGACGCATCCCCCATCACCAAAGTTGTCCCATTGAGCTTGGGCCAGGGCTTTGGGAATTGGTGTGCCAGCCAGCTTGGCTCTCTGCCCTTCCTGCAACATGCAAACACATACTGATGTATGATGGCAACAAGCCTCTTAATCAGGCACAATAGTGTGTGAGCGGCCTTTTCAGCACCCAAACTGAGAAGCGGTCATGATTCTTGTGCAAAACTCATGGGTACTATAATGCTACAGGCAGTCACTATTGCATCTCACAGTGGGGTGCGCAGCACAACATTTCCCAATCATATGTACAGGTTATTACTGTTAACCTGAGTTGGTAGCCCAGGCTTGTTCTACGTCAAACAAAGTACAGCGCACTATTTCAACAAGTTCTCGTTTAGACGCTCCCTGTGTCTGTATGGCAAGTCAAATAGCTTTGCCTTGGACATGACCCCACTTCAATCACAACCCTGGAGGCTCAATAGAGTGCAGTGAGCTGATCACAGCACAAACATGAAATATCCTACAATCAAAGAAACAGTACTCCCTTGGACAATCAAAACGTATAAGCTCTTATGCCAGCAACCTGCTTTGTGGTGTGTACACAATCTGTCACAACCCAGTGTGCCTTTGGCAGTGTTAGGCATTCAACATTGCACTTGCCCTGTGAGAGGCATTCTGGGCCCAGACCTTTCCTTGACAAGTATATGCTGTATGATCCCAGTTGCAGCACTTTTTGACGGAAGCTGTGCATTCAACTGCAGAAATGTGAGCCAACCTGATGCACCAGGGTCTTCCATAATCAGCGGGGAGAGGCCGACGAACGGCCCAGCAATCAGCGGCAGGGTTGAAGCTCTGTGATGTCGATACATTGCTGAGCAGCTGCCCAAACAAAGAGAAGGTGTAGAAACATGCAAAATTGTTTTCCTGCATCATGCAAACTAGTAAACACCAGTGAATGAGTGCTGCTGTTTGCAAGCTAGAAAATGCACATGTACATGTGCCAGCACATGTGAGGACCTGCGTATGTGCAAAACGTGCCATGAACATGCAAGCCATGTGGTTATTTAACTGGTTGCAGCTACACGTGATTGAAATTGTCATTGCAGAAAGGCATTGCAAGAGACATGCATACAAACCTAGAACTTGTCAATATGCTGAATATCAAAGAGGCTGCAATCACAAACAACAAGCACACCAAGCAGAATTCATGGGCACAAAATCTGTTATGTCTTCAGCAGAACAAACCACAGCAATGCACTGGATAAGCTGTGGACCCATTATCTTTGTATGGCTGCATTTGTATATCAGCCCACTACCACAACTTGAAAGGCACAATAAGAAGCAACATGTTACAAGCAAAAATCACACCTCTCCGGAAGCATGTGGACATCCTAGACGCGCTGATATTTGTGTGTCATTGAAGAACACCAAATCATTGAAAAAATCATCAGGGGAGTGCAAATCATGAGCTGAGACCCTGCAGACGTCTGCACACTTTCGCGGCTGTACATGACATGCTGACATGCGCTTTTTGGTCGGTAAGTGTGCTTCAGCCTTTCGCAACTTGCCTGATATCTGACTGCCAGTACACAGCGAAAAAAGCTGTCAAGGCAAGCACACAGCACCAAAGCCGGACTCGCGGAGTGACCGTACTTTTGAATCGGATTCTCATTCCGTGCTTGGTAGGGGCAACACATGAAGGGCCACGCTTGTCACGAAGTGGGGCTCCTGTCGGCGCCTCCTCCCCGCTGGAGCTTCGGTCAGCACGCAGGCGAGGTTCCCTCATAGAAACCTGGAGACCGCGGGGCTGCTATTGGCAACTTGAAACCAGAACATGCGGTCAGCGCCGGACCGGCGCTGAAGCCGGCTGGCGCGGAGACGAAACTTTGCCGCTTTTATTTAGCAAACTTTCGCTTGCCGCGTTGCGTCTCTCTCCCGCAAAGTGTGGTGAGTGTGTGTCACTGATACGGTGTTGTGTGTGGGAACCCTCTTCATGTGACAAAATGCGAGTTGCTATGCTCGCCGTTGCCGTCTTGCAGTGCATGCGGTACCTACCTGGCGGTACAGTGTATGCGTGAGTCATACGAGTCATGAGTCTTTATGACACTTATGAGTCAGTATGAGGCATGACCTGTCGTTTCGTTAGGCGCAAGGCAACGCAGCTATGCAGCAGGAGAATGCGGTGATGCGGTCAGGTAATGAGGGTGATATTTCAGCACGCTTCAAATGACAGCATTTGAGGCCCCAGATCTGGCAACAGACTTGCACATCAGCACCATTGCAACCTGCATGTTCATTCTTTCTGGTAGCTCTGATTTGTGAGTTGTCAGTGCCTGAGTAATGCAGATGAATTCTGACAGCCCAGCTGCAAAGTCCTGTCTGGGCACAATCCCCTGTTGTTAGAGTATTTACCATCAGATGTTGCTGCGCTGAAGTGTGTCATGACTCACAACTTCTGCAACAGGATGGCAGGAGCATCATTGCTGCAATCGCCACTCATGCATGCATTATCTGCTCCAAGGCTATATTGTGCAGACATTATAGCCTTGGAGCATGCGGTAGGCATATGACCCTGGTGGATGGTAGCAAGTTGAGACGAACAAGCAGTGAACACGACAGTCCATCAGTACATTGTAGATCTGTAAAGCCAGAGAAGGCTTTGGGCATGCACGTATGGGAGCTGCAGCAAAGGACTGAGTCAACAGTGGGCGTTTGTACATCAGCCATCAGCTGAGCAACATGCATATGCATAGGTGACCCTGGATGTTACACAGGCAGCCTGAAAAAGGTCCTGTGTTCAGTACTGGTACCTGTTTGCGTTGGTGATCTGTCCTACCTAGGTAGATACCTTGTTTGGCTTAGGTTAGGTATCTTGCTGTACACCTGCGTTGCATGCCTCATGCCCAATTTGGATTCAGGAAAGCCACGTCTGCTTTTGTAAGGTGGCCTGTCTGCAGACTCGCGGTAACTGTATACGGCTGTGTCTGTACCTGTCTGTGAAGCTGAGCACTTAATTCAGCATGTTGCTGTTGGAACACACGCTTCGGCTGGTGTCAACCTGTATAGAATATACAACATACGCAAAGAACTACAGTCAAGATCAAGTAGTCTTCAACTATGTAATTAGACCAATGACAGTGGTACCAACCAGCTTGACCTGAAGGCAACTTCAGCTGCAGTAGTTTGATGCACTTAAGCTCAAGCTGCAATATGCCGCTCCATTTCCCCAGTGGAGATCTGGCTGGAGATGCACACTTGACAGACCCTTCTCTCCCTGCTGCAATGTTTGAGTCTCTGTCACAGCGGCCAGCGTCAACATGTAGCTACCTAAAAGGTACCGGCAGCCACATCTGAGCCATCTGCCCAGTCTGCTTCTGAATAACATTGATGGTAGACATGTTTTCAGAATACTGGTCAAATGCACGCTCAGCTCAAAAGTGTGGAACAGCTGCAGGCTGCTATGATTCGTATGTAGAAATCAAGCTCAGCCCAATGTGGTTGCTCCTGGTCAATGCTTTGCGATGTCTATTTTTTTAGTAATTACCTGCTGCCCATGTGTGTCAGTATACCGTATGTACGTCAGTGCATATCAAATCACCTTAAGCACGCATGCCTGACAGTGCTTCTTGGTCCCAAAACTCAACAAGCAATGCAAGCATATGTGCACAGCACATGCATGTAGACAGCTGTCAGCATAGAACAGGCTATAGCTAGCTACAATAATGAGGTGAATTGATGTTGATGAAAATTCTTTGGCAATTACTTTGGATTTACAGTGGCAATGTGAAAGCCAGACAGCAGGCAGTGTTGTTGCTGCCAAGTGCACATCAGCGGACAACCAATAGCTGTGAAGGACTTGTGACCTGGCTGTTTAACATAGTGCACAGGAGAACTGCAACTGATGCATCATGCGTCTGCATGTTGTACAGCAGCTGAGCAGCTGCCGCACATGGTGCCTTACGCTCCTGACTTGTTTTGGCATACATACGCAAGGGTTTTTCGAAACTTGGTCTTTGGCTTGACGGCGGTGTAAGTCGGTACTGGTTCGTCCTGGATTGATACGCAGCGCGGTGGTTGCCACATCGACTGCAAACCCTTGAGTGATAAAAATAAGCCTGCTGTATGGCCTTCTGAACCAGGGTGAGGCATACCTGGTGTAAATCAATGAATCCATCGACACACAATCTGTCATGGTTGATTGCCAAGCGAAGTCAAGCTGGCTGGCACAGTTTAACTCATGCACCAGTCACACACCTGGGCAGCTCTTTCCGAGTTGCGGTCAGAAGTCCTGCTTCTAAAGCAAGCATACAGGTTGCATTGTCATATTGCCCCTGCAATTACCTACTATTTTTGCTAGCGTAGTTCCAAGCAAAAGAGCTTGCCAGCAATGATTGTCGCCAACACCATGGATGTTTGGAACATAACTTGGACAATGCATGGGTTGTGTCATGCTCATACTCAGCTTGACAGGCAAACAGCACTTGATACCTTCTCTAATTTGCTGGCAACTTATTCATTCTTGCACAAATGAGGTATGTCTATATCGATGAAGTCTGCCCTTTTTCAAGCGAGCTGGTCTGTGCATGCTCTCTGTCATATCACTCGTATCCTCGGGCTTGCGCCATGCTCCAGCCAGCGTGTATTTTGACAAGTACAGTTCTGGATTCAGCACCAAACATGCTGATTGCATCTGTTTGAAGGTAGCTTTAGCTTGATCTGGCCATGCAGCCATGTCTGCATGCACTAGGCTGTCCAGAAACAATATTGGTTGCATCTGCAACTCCTCTGGCAGGCTCATCGCATCCTCCACTTCTACAATATGATTTGCAAAAGTGAAGCCTTGCTGATTGTAGGCATGGGTTTCATTACCAGAGTGAGTAGCACGAATCATCCATTTGTCTACACTGTCATTGTGTGTGCCAGCATTGTCAAGATGCACATCCTGGAATCGCTGCCACTCCCATGGCAGAAGTCCTCTGCCTGCTTCAAGGCACGGCTGTTGCACATATTCCCATGGGGTGCATGTGAGCTCTCCTGTGGGGCTGTTCCAGGGGAGCCACAGCTCTCCCAGCTTCAGAGGCACCTCGTGTCTGCGCCTGCAATGCATCAAGCAGCAGTCTGATTTCAAGATGTTGTGACTGTTTCTTGTCTACAACCCTGCTCCCTGACTGCATGGCCCATGTGACGCAAGCACGTATCATGTGCCACAGCCTACATTTACATCAGCATAGAGCTGTGGATGAAGCTCACTTGATGATGAAGGCTGGGTTGATCCAGGGTGTTTTGCATGGTAAGCTAGGCCAAGCAACTGTCCGGCCTAACAGCTGTCCTAATTGCACCAAGCCTTGCAACAGCAGAGAGAACTCCAGCCAGCTGGCACTGTCTGCAAGCAGCTGTTCCATGGTGGGAGAGAAAGCCAGAACCCTCAAGTCTGTGCAGTCAAACCCAGTGCAAGCAAAGTATGGCTTCTGCTTGTTGGCTTTGAGAGCCAGCTCCCAGTCATATATGCCCAAGGACTGAGGTATGACTCGTTTGGCCATAGCTCTGTTTCCATCAGGAATGGCGTGGGTATGCCCAATGACCTGCAAGATGGCACAAAAGGGTTTGCAGCTCTCAGAGTTGTCGTGTGCTGCTGCAAAAGTACATGTAGATGCCCATGCGACAGTGCATAGCATCTCATCCAGGCGGCAATTGTTCCAAAGCATGGCGCATGCAGTGATGTCTGCGCTTTGATGTACTGTCAAGTACAGCAGAATGGTTCTGAAGCTACAAGCCACCAAGCACTACCAGAGTGCGCATAATGCATACCTGCTGTGCCACATTGCCAGTGATGTTGGGGTCCCAGTAGCCGGCCTTCCCACGCCAGGTCCAGCTGCACCCCACCCATCGCGGCATCAGCGCAAACTTCTCTGTAGGAACTTTGTCTGCAGCTGCAGCATTGGCTGCATCCTCAGGATCCAGCCACAATGGTGTATCAGGTCGGTCTTGCTGCAGCTGTTGCAGGAAGGCTGTGGAGTACTTGCCGCGCTCTTTAGGATACCACTCACCCCCAAACTCTTCAGGCCAGCCCCTATAATTAGCTTCATCTGATGTGGCCAAACTGTGATCTGGGGATACAGCAGCTAACACATGTTGCGTTTGCACTTCAGAAATCAGTAAGGGGCCAAAGCAGGTAATGCAGCCAAAGCAGGTAATGCAGCCAAAGCAAGCAATGCAGCCAAAGCAGGCAATGCAGCCAAAGCAGGTAATGCAGCCAAAGCAGGTAATGCAGCAATGCAGCCGAAGCAGGCAATGCAGCCAAAGCAGGTAATGCAGCCAAAGCAGGTAATGCAGCCAAAGCAGGTAATGCAGCCAAAGCAGGTAATGCAGCCAAAGTCCAAAGCAGCTGATGCATTCTCAGTCCAAAACAGTCCATGCAATCCAAATCCAAAACAGCTGATGCAGTTAAAGTAAGCATTTTATTGCAAGCCAAAAGTTGACTATTCACGAGCCACATAGGGCTTTGGTGCAACACAGTACAACAGCCACTTTGAGATCAGTGTACCTGCAATTTGGCATCCTTAGCTGGAGTGTCTTTAGTGCAGTCTCTGAACCTCCTACAACCTGCTGCCAATCTTCAGGCACGGCAACCTTTGTTTCATTGTACCTCTCAGACCATCTGCACACACTCCAAATGTTGGTGTTGATTATCCTGCTTGGTCACTCTCAGCAAGAACTGTATTTGCTGTGCCAAGTTGCCTGTGCTGGACAGTTCCATACCTGATAGCCTTAACAATGTTGTCATCCAACTCTTGCCAGTCAGCCTGGGCCCTGGACTCCTGCAGATAACATGTGTGCTTGCACCAGGACGTGAAGTTTTGGTTCAGAATGCAATATCAGTGGAGTGCCAGATCGCGGATATAGATGTGTTCCGGTTTATATGCTTTGTTTTGCCAAGTATGTACCACACAAGAGTCAGTGATAAGGAAACACGGGGATTTGCAGGTTAGTAGTGTTAGGTTGGATGGTGTGCAGGAGGTGAGCGATGGCCGTATGAAGCCTTTGCAGGGATCCTGCCACATACAAATCCTGACGATATCCGTTGGCTTCAGATTGCAGGTTTGCTGGCGCTATCCAGCAAAGCACTTAAATGCTGCCCCACAAGTCAGATGCAGATGCATGGCTGCTGCTGTCACACAGTGGATTTACAAAGTTGGCGTGTCCAACAACTTCTGCCACATACCTCGTCCACACACCACAAGGCTTTGGGAAACAGCATATATCCAGACGCCATGTCAGGGAGCACATCGGCGTATGCATCTTGATCCGCATACAAGCATTGCTTGCGGAGCTTGTGCTTGCTGGCAGTCTCCCATCCATCATCAGCCCAGCGCAGTGGCCTAGATATAATTTCGGCAAACATAAAGACTGCCGGGCCATCTGGAGCAGCGTTCTGCGCACAGCAAGCGTCTGCTCTGCAAAGTTGTGCAATCAACAAGCACCATCAGTGACTTATGCACATGATGTTGATGATTTGTACCTGCACATACAGGTTGCCACCGTTTGCTTCAACTGGACTCTCTTCTTGATTAAGTACCACAATATCCTGGAATGGTGGTTGCTTGAAGTACTTGTACGGATCATCAAACACAGCAGTGTCACTGTCAACCAGTAAGACATTATATCCCAGCCGCATTGACCTGCATGCCACTGGACAAGTTGAACAAGGCGGCTGTGTCAAGTGACTGTGGTAGCTCTTTTCTTGCAACACAGTAACAGTTGGAGCTGCCTTTTGCAAACCTTGCAAGTGTACGGTATCGAACGCTCCACAAGTAATAGACATCTTGCAGATCTGGAGGTTCTTCAAAAGAGCTCCAGGCGCACCCAACATCAGGAACGATACTGTTTATGGCGGTGCACATAGCTTCACTGTAACTCAGCAGCAGTATATGACCCATTCCCAGGCGTGCAAAGGAGTTCGACCCTTGAAGGAAGCTGTCCAACATCCTGTCGTCAGAAACCATGACAATGACTTCTTGCTTGAAGCTTCGGGCTTGCAACGCTTGCTGCAGCCCAGCACCTGGCAACAGCAGTCATCGTCCTGAGTCGTGAGCTTCACGACATGAAACCTGCGAACGCGAGCCTACTGGGGAAGATGTCTCCAAAAAAAGGCTGGACGAGGCCTAGGCTGCAGTATCCGCTTTGCTCGCAGGCTGGCTGAGTCCAGGCGTGCTGAGCAAAATAAGTGATCACGATAGCAAGATCAAGTTTCCTTGGCAACATCTGAAGGGGCATCGGCAGACTCTATTCAAGCATGCTCGCACATAGCTAGATATTGCACATGCAGCAGGTCAGTTTCCTGTCCCAAGGATGACCGCCTGTCAGACCTGTCGAATTCCCCGCTGGAGGTCAGAGCAAATTATTACGTTATGTGCCGTTGCAGGTGTTGCAGGTGTGTAGGTCAGGTCAACGACGCTCTCGGGAGCCGGGTTGCTTGGCGAACAAGCAACACGCCAATCCTGCATAGGACATATAGCAATGGTGTCCCGCCTGTTTGACGCCAGCTTTGCGTGTCACTTCATGCTATTGCAAGCTCTGTGACAAGCTGCTGCAATGGTTACAGGAGGTTTTGGCATCTGCTTCATTGGCAAGTCCTTCCCTATTGCAGATCACAGCTTTGTTAGAGTTGATCCATCGCATTGGGTGAGTACGCCCTGTAAGTGGAGACTGTGCACACAAGCTGCAAGATTTCAGCCTTCTGTTCCCTGTCCAGGTGTTTGATGTGTCCAGTGTCACTCCCAACTACAGAGAGCTTCAAGAAGTATCTCTCTTCCTGGCACAGTCTGGTACGTTGGACCCCAGCCTGGCACTGGGCCTGTACATTTCCATTGGTGGAGCAGAGTGGCAGTATCGCGGCTATGTCAGCAACAGCCAACCGTCAGAGGTGATGCCACTACAGTGGCCTGAGCAAGATCAGCCATTGACTGTTGGACCTGGAACTATACAGCTGGGCGTCTCTCTAGAGCCTCAAGGCAAGTTGACAGATGCATTTGTTGCTCAATTACCATACACAATTTCCATATGCAGCTTGCCACATGATGCAACACAATGAATATAAACAATAAAGCAATACGTTTAATAGTTCTGTTAGCCGCAGCGTACTGCATTTGACACCTTGTTTTCTGCATGCAGCTGAGATAGTACAGAAGGAGGGTACCAAGCTTGCCAGCAGACAAGATTTTGCAAAGCGGGTGGCCTTGGACTTATTCAGGTCACAAGCTTGTGACATTACTGCTTGCACATAGTTGGATGAAGACAGGCAACACCAGCTCTGTGCTAGTCAAAAGTGCCCAGCACATGGCAGTGACCGGCATCACATACTGAATGCTACTCATGCTATAGACAAGTAAGGAATAGTGCAGCATTGAGGCGGCGAGTGAACAGGGTAGTGGTGCTTCGGTGACTTGCATCTTGTGCTTGATGCAGCCAACTGCATGGGTGATGTTGCTTATGTAAGCAACATCAGTTGCCATGGTGCAGGTACATGGAGTCGTTCAATTCTGGAAGCTCAGGGGATAAGCTGGTACTGCCAAGTAATGTGCTTGAGCGATGGTTTTCTAGGTTCGAAGACAAGTTTAGGCGAGATCCTGACTTTCTTGTCAGGCGTGGACAGGTGGCCTGACTATCCAGACTGCCACTTAGGTTAGGACAACTTGAAAGAGCTTGGTGGGGACACGGATGATCGTGTGGGAATGTGGCTGGTGCATGCATGCGCAGGGCATCACACAGGTCTTGAACTCTGCAATGTGTCTGCTTACCATTGTGTTTAATATGTGACATCACGTGATTGTGATGTGTGCTTCAAACCCGCGTGCTTGACCAATTAGGGAACATGGGTGCCAGATACAAATGAGTGTCAGCTTCAAGATCTGGCATTTGCGTGAACCATCTTGAGCAGCCCACTAGCTTGCAGCTGCAATTATGGCTAAATGTGACTCAAGCAGGAAGTTCAGCGCCAACTGCACTGCGTTCCCCTGTCAGCATCTTTCTTGACAGTGGCAGGTGGAAGTGGGGTGTGAACAGTGGTTTACTTTGAAAGTTGATGAACTCTATGTTTACACGGCACTGCCTGGCAGTCATCAAATCATGCTTTCACATTGGATGTGCATGCATAACCTGAGTACCCACAAACAAGCGTATCTGAATAGGATCTTGCTTGAAGATGGTGCACAAGGAGGTAGTCCAAACCTCTGTAAGACAACAGAGGTACTACACAAACATACACAGCTGATTCATCACATGCATCATTTCCATCATAACTCATTAGTTAATTAAGTCATAACTTTATGCACAGTAGGTCATTGTGGTTTGTGATGGGACAATGTCGGTATATGTATATGCATATATGCACCTTGAAACAACACTGTTCCAGGATCTGTGCACACCAACTACTTCCACCTGTAAGTTGTCGCACAGCGTAACCAAACTTTGCTGTATCACTGTGTGGAAATCCTGAAGGGCTGTCTACCTGGCCCTATGCTTATGAGCGCAGCAAGTGCAATATAAGCAGCTGCAGCAGCACATCTCATTACTCATGCCCTCCTTTGCAGTCTGGCCACAGGAGCAGCATTAGGAAAATCACCCTTCATCACTCATAACATCTAGAGAGAGATTACAATGCCTTAGCCAGCCAGCACAAGTCTGATCACATATAGAAAAGGACAATTGTCAAATCTGGAAGACAACAAGATAGTCAAGAACAAACTTGGAAACTTGCATATGATCCTGCTGTGCAAAAAAGGATCTCATGGTGTTGTCATGTCCATGGAAAACACAGGAGCATACTGCTGCCTAACCGCCTGGAGAGCTGAACACTCCAAAATCATGTGCAGTCCATCTGCAACAGCCACCCTACCACAATGTGGGCAGAGCCTACCGGCTCTGTCAACACGCCGGCCCTATTAAAACGGCCGACAACAATTGGCAAATGATGAGAGCCAAGCCTAAATTGTAGTCACCCTGTACTACAATCAAACATTCTTCTGGTGATGAGCAGACTCTAAATGCAAGTCCAGACTATCGTCCTGGACAGACCTTGGCGGCCTCGTGGAGTACTGCTCGTCCAGGTCGCGGTTGCCAGAGCACTGTTCAGGGACATCGCAGGCGCATGCCCGACAGGCACACCTGGGCAGTAGACGACGGAGTCTGAATACTGGTCGGAGCACAGCACATAGCCATCTGACCGGTCATCTTATCTCAGCCTTCGGGCAAAACGGCTATTCTCGTGACAGATTCAATGGCAAACCCAGTGTTAGTCCCAGCTGCTGGCGCACAAGCTGAAGGCGTGCAGCAGCCAGCAGCTGCGGTTAGTGCAGTTCACAACTCCTCGCTGTATGTGGGAGACCTTGACAGAGAGGTCACAGAACAGCAGTTGTTTGAGCTTTTCTCTCAGGTTCTCTTTCCCCTTCCTTTGGATCAATCTTAGCATCTTTGCCTGCTGCTTGTAAGTTCTGTGCAAACCCTTGAATGAAGTACTGAGCATAACACTGCCTGCTTGCAGTGCGGACCTGTAGCATCTATTCGTGTATGTCGTGATGCTGTCACTAGACGCTCTCTGGGGTATGCCTATGTCAATTACAATAGTGCTGTGGATCCTGAAGCAGGTATTGATTCCTTTGATTTCCATTGCACACTGTACTGCCTCATGTTTATTCACTTTGTTCAGCATTGCAACAGCAAAGTCAAGTGCTACTTTGTTTGTAGCTGAGAGGGCTCTTGAGAACATGAACTATCAGGCATTGAATGGCCGGCCCATGCGCATTATGTGGTCTCACAGGTGATTCCACATAACTCATTGCTTACTGCAGCTGATTTCGATCATAAGGTGCCATGCTCAGCTTGCAGTCATGTTCCTTCTAGGATGAAGCAGTTGAGTGTATTGTTTCTAGATGCACAACACTCGAGCGCCAGCCAATGGCATGCAAGACAAGCATGAGTCAGCTTGCTGTTCTGATATCCAATGCAAAGGCTTGCATGGCATCTGTCATGGCTCAATGCGGATGACATCTGCCGTGATCTGGACGACTGACAGAGACATGCTGCAGGTTGTGTAATTCACTGTGAGTTGTATGCAATGCAACACAATATGCATATCACGCATTGCAGGGATCCCTCAGCTCGGCGCTCAGGCCTGGGAAACATCTTCATCAAGAACCTAGACAAAGACATTGATCACAAGGCTCTACACGACACCTTCAACGCCTTTGGGTCCATCCTGTCCTGTAAGGTTGCCACAGACTCTGCTGACCAGTCCAAGGGCTATGGCTTTGTGCACTTTGAAAAGGAGGGTGCTGCCAAGCTAGCTATTGACAAGGTACTTTGCATCTTATGCCTGCAATTTGATACCTTACTGGCACCGTTAGGTCATATGTCGTATGCATCAGACCATGCAATTTTGTATGCAAGACAGCTTGGTCTGGTCAGACCATACTTAATTGCATCTTTTGCCGAAGGTCCATCAATGAATGCCTTGCTGCATATCTGATCACAGACGTAAGATGCTGCTCGTTTTGCAATGATGTGTACTGTGTGTTGTTTGTACAAGCTGTGTTGACGCAGATGTAGCTTTGCGCTCAGCGATGCCAGCCTGGTCTGTCATTCGTACTCATGACAGATAGCATGAGCAGAACAAAACAAACAAATGACAGCTCTCTCCTTCATCATCTGTTGCTGCTGCACACTGCTTGAGTGCTATATGGCAGAACCCACAGACACATGCATTGGAAGAAGTCGAGGCAAATAAATCACAGTGCAGTTTCTGTCCTGACCAATTTTGGGTTGAGTGTCGGTGACGTTGAAACATACATGACTAGTGACCCATCTATAGTCATCCTGAGCGCTTTTTTCTGGCAAGCCAGATGTAAGCTGAGTTAGTGTCTTTTGTACTGGCAGGTTAATGGCATGCTCTTGGCTGGACAGAAGGTGTATGTGGGCCCCTTCCTGAAGAAGTCAGATAGGCCTGTGGACCGCGAGTCACACTTCACCAATGTGTATGTCAAGAACCTGCCAGACTCCGTCAATGACGAGAAGCTGAACGAGATGTTCAGCGAGCATGGCAGTGTGACCTCTGCCATCGTGATGAAGGTATCCACTGCCTCTCTCCTGTTGCGCAGCGTCACCATAGCTGTGGCAAGAAGCAATCCTGCAATACAGTTCACTTTGTGTGTAAAGTCATCATGAAGCCTGCATTCCCATTTACGATGTGCGCATGTCAGACAAGCAAATTTGGTCTTGCAGTTGTAGCATTTGCAGGAGGGCTGTGTTGTGGTGTATGTCTGGGAGAATAAAGGCTTGTGCCAGTGCATCATAAAAGAGTAGCCGGGGCATGCGGTGTCTTGTCTGCAAGGCTGGCGCTCACTGCTGCTTGTGTCATTGCTGTAGAATGATGATGACACATCCCGTGGATTTGGGTTTGTCAATTTTGAGGAAGCTGATGGTGCTCAAGCAGCAGTGTCAGCTCTGAACGGCAAGGAGATGGAGGATAAGGAGTTGTACGTAGGTAGAGCGCAGAAGAAGAGTGAGAGAGAGGCAGCTTTGAAACAAAGGTACAGCTTGCTATCAGGCCGTCACGCGTGGCCTTTGTGCATGTTTGCGCACACGGGACAATAAGTCAGATTGCAATGCTGAGTTGTCACACCACCCATCATCAATTATGGGCAGGGGTGCGTTTGACCGTATGCTGCGGTAATCCAAACACGTCATGGCTTGGGATGCGCTGCAAGAATACATCTTGTCTCTGATTTCACTGCTGCTGCCTTCCAGGTGCATGCACGCTGATTGATACGCTACTGTGTTGCCTGCCTTGTGTGTGTACAGCAGGTTGTGAAGGACATGCGCTGTTTGCGCACGCTGCATACATGCCTCATCAACAGGCTGCTGGAGTGCATTGCATCACAGCTTGTCTTGTGATACCCGAGCTCATTTGCTGCAGATTTGATGAAGCCCGGCAGGAGCGTGTACAGAAGTATGAGGGCATGAACCTATACATCAAGAACTTAACAGACGAGGTAGACGATGCCGAGCTGCGGTCAGAGTTCCAGCCCTTCGGCACCATCACCTCGGCCAAGGTGATGCACAGCAGCCAAGGCAAGTCCAAGGGCTTTGGCTTTGTGTGCTACAGCAGCTCTGAGGAGGCGACACGTGCTGTGACAGAGATGTCGGGGCGTATGCTGCATGACAAGCCTCTCTACGTGGCTCTGGCGCAGCGCTCAGAGCAGAGGAAAGCACAGCTGCAGCAGCAGTATCAGCAGCCCAGAGGCATGATGGGGCCTCCTATGGGCGGACCTATGGGCGCAATGGGACCCCCCATGCCTGGCATGAATGGCCCCATGCCTATGTATCCTGGTGCTGTGCCCCCCTACATGCAGGGCCCTCGAGGCATGGGACCCAGGGGGTATCCCCGAGGTCCCCCTGGGCCCATGATGTACCCTCCAATGATGCCACAGGTCAGTTTCTGCATCATCTGCTTGATCACCATAATTTGTTGCTTTTACAGCTTTCAATTTTGCTTTCAAAAGCTTGACGTGCAAAACCGGTGCACTGCTGCATCATTCAGCTTCAATGCTCACCAGTCGTCTTTATGATTGTGGAAATCTTGCAATCATTTCTGCTGAAAGCAGTTGTACATCTGTCCTGTGCTGATGCAGCGAATGGGCGGCAGAGGCAGAATGCCACGCATGGGTCCTTATGACATGGCCTACCCGCCTCCACCAATGATGATGGGCGGCAGGGGTCGTCCCCCTGACGGCTTCCGCCCCAGGTTCCAAGGTGGCCGTGGCAGCAGGGGTCAGTACGGCGGCCCAGACAGGTTCAAGGGTCCAGGTGGGCGAGGGCCTCAGGGCAGAGGCAGGGGCGGCCCAGGACCCCAACAAGCTGTCCCTGCCCCCCCACCCCCCCCCCCAGCAACAGCTGCCCCATCAGCTGCAGCTGCAGCTCCCATGGCAGCTTCTGGTGTGGTGCCTGGTCAGCAGGGTAGTCAGCTCACTACTGCTATGTTGGCAGCAGCACCTCCTGAGCAGCAGAAGCAGATGCTTGGAGAGCGCCTTTTCCCACTAGTACAACAGCTACAGCCTGAGTTGGCTGGCAAGATCACTGGCATGCTGTTGGAGATGGACAATTCAGAGCTGCTGTTGCTGCTGGAGTCTTCAGAGGCTTTGGTGCTCAAGACTGATGAGGCCATCTCTGTGCTCAGGCAGCACAATGCTTTGCCTGAGGATGTCAATCTTCCAGCCGACGGCGATATAGAGTAGATTAGGGAATGCATGTTGTGTAGCACTGCCAAGGTCCTTCTTCAAGTCCAAAGCGCCGCTGGTTCTCTGTTGGCAACAGAATGGACATAAGACTACAGCTGGAGTTCATGTTATCACCTGCAGGGTTGCTGCATTGACCAACAGTGCGCTTTTGTGATGATTTGTTTAGTGCTTGCTGGTCATTGTAAGGCTGTCTGTCCATCATACACGGCACTGTTTATGCATGTCTTGCTTCATGACACCAGGACTTACAGATATGTCCTTGTGTGGTCCACCAGCCTGATCAGGCTCATGAGCACTCACTGGTCCACCAAGTTCAGGATCGTGACTCCAACTGGCTTGTGGTAAAGGCAATGTCCTCTTAATTGCCTGTGCAATGCAGTGTGCATGAAAAGTGTTTCTACGCAAAAGAGTATTTGGCTTGAGTGCTTATGCTTTGTTCGCTGCTTACACCTTCTGATTTGTGCACATTTCGTGCTCGACTATATTTGCTCTAAAGTTGAGCCCCAAATATTTGCATATGGGTACCGACCCAGCATGCATGCATGAACAATGATTTTGCATGCATGAAAACTGATCTCACAGACTCTAGATGTATAAAAGCGCATGCATTCCCGATAATTGTGAATCATACTGCAATATCACCTGCAGCCATTGCTCGCATTGTATTGTTAAACTTGACTGCACACGTGGGTATGGGGCCGTGGACATTGTATGTGCCCCAGGCAGGCTTTACACTCACTACAAATTATTTGTTTAAAAGGCTGCTGAGAAAGGTCTGTAGCGCCTGCTGCTGACTGTGAGATCAATGCTGACAGTCCTGACGGCCAGCCATGACAGTAAGCAAAACGCATGTAGAGTTGGCCCAGAGACATGAGATTGTGGCAGTGACTGTACCTGTATCCAACTCAGCAGATGTTGAATACATATGGTTGCAACCATCAGTTGATATGTGTTGGGGAACCCTTCGACTGTTCAACTTAAGGTGTTTTCCACTGTTACATTTATTCAGACTTTCACAGGCCAATAGACTGAATTACCTTTCAGCGATACACAAGTCTGTAGAAACTAATGAAGCAAATTTGTGTCTTGAAACGATAACTCAATGAAATATCAAACGTTAATGCCCATGGATGAAGACACCTGTGGGGCCATCAACAGCACCACAGGGTCTCAAGGTTATCAAGGATGCTGACAGGGTGTCAAAACCACTGCAGTCCAATTGTCAGATGCAGTCGTCTGCAAAACATATACTGCACTTGCCAATGACTTCAGCAACGATTGCCAATGACTTCAGCAATTGATAAAAACAGATGCATAAAAGTTTGTACCCTGACAATTGCCACCAGCCTGCTTACCTACCTTATAAATGTGTGATTGCATGATTTGCAAACAAGTGTATGTCTGATGTGCTAGTTTCCTCTAGCTACGTGTATACATAGCAGTGTGTCGCCAAGAGGGTGCTGTCAGCATGCAGACACACAAGCAGAGGTCAGATGCAAATGTCACCCTCATATATGTCTATACAGGTGATAGAAGAACAGCAAAGTTGTACAAAGATGGGGCAGCTAACGTGCAGCTGCTGCAACAGCAGATTGCAGCTTGAGGTGCTCCATTTCTGGAGCTAGCTTGCCCTTAGCCATGGGAGTAATGACAGGCTCTCCAGATTCATTGAGTGCAACTGGCTCATACTCAGGCTTTCCTGAGTGAGTCATGTCCACAGTCTGAAACTCCGGCCCCAGTGCATGGTTTGAGTTGATGTCCAGCTTCTCCTCATCTGTCATGTCTTCCCGAAAATTCATTTCGTCCATTTGGCGCCTTTTCTCTGCTAGGATCTCAGGGAAGGTAATGGGTGGGTATTTCTTGTTGGGCCCTTGTAGCAGTGTAGATCCCCTGGCATTGGCAAAGTATGCCATGCTGTGGCGATCACCCTGCATGACATCGGTTTCAGAGCCATTGCTGACAATCATGCCACCATTCAATGCAGTGGTGGCATGATGAGTGGCTGGTGCAGGCTGGTCAAGAGCTGATGTGTCACCAAGAGCAGGAGGCTGCGGTGTCACTGCAGCATCTGCCTTGACAAAGTCTGGTCCATGTGCCTCCTTCCACCTTGCAAGCTTTTCCTGGTCAGTCATCTGGTCCCTGGGCTTCAGATTGAGCTCCTTTCGTTTCTTAGCCTTGGTGGCTAAAATTTGGGGAAATGTGATGGGGGGATACTTGTTGAGGGGACCTTGCAGCACGGTAGTGGCACGCACATTTGCAAAATAGGCCATGCTGTGTCTTTCACCCTGCAGTGTAGCAGACACAGCATGACCTATCCTGTTGTGCAACATGGCAAAACCGTGTCATGAAGCACAATGCATATCTGCAACCAAACCACACCGTAACGAGCAACCTACAGCAACTATGCCATGGTGGAAATTGATCTTGACCTCGCATTGTGCTGATTGCTTGGGCTGCAGCCATGCAACAGGGGACTATCTGCCTGCCATGATGATTTGCTGTATCCTGTAAGAGACAGAAGCAACAGCCCAGCAGCATCATACCTTATACTCATGCTCTTTGGGTACGCGCACTCGGTGGAATGTGGACTTGAGGCGGTCATCACTCCAGTACTGCAGGGCATCCCCAATGTTGATGGTGATGGCCCCTGCCACAGGGTCACATGGCTGCCACAGCCCTGTCTTCATAGCCTCTTTGGCTGTGGTCCCCTTCCCAGCACACACCTCTAACCCCACCTCCCCTATCAAACAAACACGCATTGTGCCTGTCAAAACTTTCAAAAGAGGAGCAAACCTCAGTGCCACCTTGAGTCTGCTACATAGGCAGGGGTAGCACTGCAAATATTGCACAGGACCTTGTAAAATTGCTCTGTCTTATTTGTGAAGCCCACTTTGGCGACAGGGTGACTTGCATTGACAGGCTTAAATGGAAGTGCCAATCAATTGACAGACGACTACTGGTTACGTGATGCCTAGCACATACTAACTGGCATGATAGTTCTCATTAGGCAAGTGACAGCTGGCAGTACAGCAGGTGTCAAGCCTGGTAAGTGCTTGATGTACTGAACTGGCTTCCAGCTGGTTTGGCACATCCACATGCCACATGACATCAAGTCAAATCAGATCATACTATGTTAGTAGATGCATTACCAACTGGCGCCTTGAAGCGCGCATGCATGAGATGCAGAGGCTAACCTGGGCGCGTGAAGAGGAGGGTGAGCAGCTCAAAGTCAGTGTGCGCGCCAATGCGCAGTGCCCCTTCGGGAAAGTGCTTGCCCTCTACAGAAGGGTAGCGGTTGCAGTACATCGCAGTCTGACAGTCTGCTGCATGTGGGTCCATGGCCTGCAGGCAACATGTGCACCTCCACCTGTCTGCCTGTCTGTACGTGCACAGTGCATGCATGTGTGCAGTTTGCTGAGCACAACACATGCGGCACCAGGTCACAAGATGGTCAGCATCCTGAGGCCATGACTTCAGGCAGATGAATGCAGAATGATGTGAGCCTGAGGGATGACAGGCCCTGCTTCTGTGGCTGATTACCACTGTGCCTACTCCCTGCCAACACACAGACATGGCAGCTGCAGCATGTGAGCTGTGGCAGCCCCACTGCCAAGCGCTGCAACTTCATGTGCAACACATCAAGCAGGTGCAAACATAGTGAACAAACCCAGCTACATAATCAGAATGGGAGTCGCACACGGCACAGAGCTACAGAAAGCAGCATAATCATAGATCCCCGCAGGCTGCAGTGCATGTCTACCATCTTAAGTGAGAAAACAAAGAGCCGAAGCTGACAGGTCTGAGAGGGCCTTGTGAGCAGTGACCTCTTTGAAGAAGCCTTCCGGCAGGTGCAGCCCCAGGGCAAAGCATGACATGATCTGCTCTGTCACTGCATGGCACTTGTGCATGAAGCTGATCATATGCTGCCTGCAAGCATTCAAAGTGAATAAGAAGATGAGTACACAAAGCAGTGTGTGCTTCTATAAGTAAGAAGGATTTAGATGCGCACACTGCTACAAGCACAAATTTGCATGAAGCACTGGTTGTAAATGTAGAGCAAGGCAACCTTGCTGGAATTGTGAGCAACCACTTTGAGATCTAGCAGTCCTCTTTTTGACAGTGCACAGCATTGAAAGGGTTCTGTTCATATTCTGACTTTTTGAGCTCAACTTTGCAGAAATGATAAGCCGTTGCTTGTCATCAACAGAAACAACTGTACTTGACTAGCAAAGTGCACAATCAGCATGCTTGGTTATTGCACCGACACTGCAAGTATGCAACCAGTCCGTACTTGTATTCAGGAACCATGTCCTTGGTAGGCCACAGGTTTTTCATCCTGTCATTGTCATACCCAATCATCATGCCCTCCCTCAAGCGGCCAGCTGCAGCACCACACAAAGTTGCTGAGTGACAGCACCATGCTTGCAGGAAAATCAAGTGCTCTATGTCTTGCAGGCTGGACTCACAAGGCTACAACACAAGGTTTGGCAAGGAGCCATGCACTAAGAGCAACCAAATTGCAGTTGTCATGGAATGTTGCTCCTGATGGCAACATAATGTTGCGGCTAATCACGCAGCGGCAGCAGCATCAGCAGCAGCAGCAGCAGCAGCAAACACCTGAAGTCAGATGCTATGCTGAGACACATGGATTGCACAGGCTTGAGTATGCTTTGCCTGTTAGATTTTCATCAGACCAGCCCAAAATGTAGGCAAAGTTTTCCTTGTTCATGGGCAGGCTGCCCTTCACCTCATCTGGCAAATCTAGAAATCTGCACCAAAGGAAAAACCTGTCAAAAGTGATTGACATGTGCACTTTTCAGCACACACAACACACATGCACTTGCAATCATTTTCACTGGTGATGCAGTGCCTAATTGATCAACTGCAGACAAGCTGCCATTCCCCCCCCCGCATACTTGTTGCACACTCACTTCAGACTCATGGCATGGGCAGCATTGATGTCATCCAAAGTCATCCCATGTCCTGCAGACAACAGAAACAGGACTCTCTGTGGTGCCATAGCAACATGAAGTTCAGCCTGCAGCTGCAGGGTTTGTAAAGATTCTAACTTCACAGCTGTGCAGCAGGACCAGCTGAGCCGTGGTCATGCACTTGCGTTGCAACCCCGCAACGCACCTTTTACCCGGAAAAAGCCGATGTCTGAAGCCGCTGCCATCAGCTCCTTGGTGATTTCGGGCTTGCGGGCTTGGAAATCAGTAAGGTCGATGGTGGCAACAGGATCAAGCTGGACCATTTTGTCGAAGGCCTGTGGCAACTCTCTTTTTGCCAGGGAGAGACAGCGCCAGCAAACGGCTGCGCGAGAACAATCAGGTCAGCGAGCGCTCCACGACTGACGCAGCCTTGCTCAGGTATAGCTGGCATGCATACATATGCAGCTATGTTGTAGGTTATACTAACATGCGCAACGTTGTCCACATATGGTTCTTTAATAAGCCGAACAAACTGAAGAGCACCAGAACAGCTAACCTAGTGAAAATGGCTAGACCTTGGCACGGTCACTGTTTCCTCGGAATCCGTCCAGGTTGTCCTCTCCAGACTGCTGATGACCACGATTTGCGGATGTCTCGACCACGGGGACTGCGATATCAAGCTTGGCCTCGAAAAATACCGAAAGACAAGCTTCATCTCATTCACGCAATTGACACAACTGACTGTCTTTGCAGTGGCGCGCGTTTGGGGCCCTCATCACATGGGTCCATATGCACAAACTTATCCAGTCATGGGCCAAAAAGCGCTCTATAATTTACGTGATATCAACCGTGCGAGGACTGTTTAATGCTTGACTTTTGTAACACGACGCTCGCTGACACCTTCACCGCTACATCGCGTCCTGAGATACCCCAAGAGGATTTGCGAGGGGAATCATGTCGAGTGGAGAGTACACTCGGCTGATCGATGCAAACATTAACATTTTCGGCTTGACGCAATACGATGGGTTAACGCAGTTCTTTGCAGAGGGCACGTACGCCCTGCCTCAGGTCAGAACACCTGCAGCATCGCTTCAAACCAGCGCGACGTATGTCTACTGTTATAAGAATGAACCAGGGAAGGGGTGTATGTGGCTGTTCTTGCTGCAACTTGACCAGTCGTGACGAACTGCAGCGACATGCATATGTCGTACAAGTACAGCTGTGACGATTATAATGCTTCTGTGCTCATGTTTCTTCTCGGCTGCATAACAGCATCATCAGACGTATTCACGAACCATACTGCAGCTGTAATATGTCTGCCCCAGTCCGCGGACGACCCGTTATAAATATGAGTTAGACCACCGTTGATCCTAGGGCTGTTCGTGGCGTCGTCACAGGGCACGTTGTGTGCTATTGCGTGCCACCTTTCTTCGAGCCTGCTGGCTATGTCGACCCTGAGACCCATCAGCACACAGAACAACTGGACATAGTGTCTGCAAAACGTTTTGTTTTTCACAGGTTGCAGGGTGGGTCATTGTTTGTGGCTTTAGTGCTGTGTTTGCGCTCATTGCCCTCTTATTGGTCTGGATAGATGTCAAGTTTGCGGGACATAAGTACAATTCTGAGCAGTTCAACACAGCGGGTCGGAGCGTGAAAGCGGGGCTGATAGGAGTGGATGTGGTGTCACATTTCACGTGGGCGTCAATCTTGTTGGGTTGTGTGGAGCTGAGTTATCTCAATGGGGTATCCAACTCCATGTGGTACGTCCTTACAGCGTTGGCCTTTTGTTTCCAACTTGTCCTTCTGAGTCAGATGTTGGCAGATGACGTCGAAGTGTTTCATTCTCCTTGTCCTGGGAGTGCTTGTGAGTAATACTTCCATTTGGCCTGCAGGTATTCAAACACAGGCATGAACACATTCTTCTTTGCTATGACATCATTGGAGCTGAAGCACAGAGCACCCAAGGTGATCACTTGCCTTGTAATGTCTGCTACATTCAGCAAGCTGCTTCTGGTGCAGCTTCTTTCGCATTTAGTGTTCTGCTGTTGCCATGGGCAACAATGCGCATTACCTCTTGACATTCTCACATGTGTGTCTGCTCGATTATGATCCACTGCACCTGCAGCTCATGCTCCCTGTCAGTTGCATGCATGGGGCCTGCCAAACATGAGCATATATGACTCATGTAGGCATCAGTGATGTCCCAGTCATGCAAACACAGTGCAGATGATGGTCTCCATGTGAATGTGCATGCATACTCCTACAAAAGCCTTTGGTACGGTGGTGTCATGCTAGATGTTGCTTGCATGCAGGCGCATACCTTTCTGGAGATCATTGAAGTGCGATGGGGCTTTTGGGCTCACATGCTGTTTGGCTTTTATGCTTTCATGACCAACTTCATTGTGTCCATCATGATGGTTATGGGCGCTGTTGTGGTCACACACACTCTCACAGGCGTCAATCAATATGGTCAGCCCCCATATCATCGTGTGATGTTTCAAGTCCAACTTCACTAGCCATAATGGTTTGCTGACTGCAAACCCTGGAGCATCTGCATGCATGTGGCCATGCATAGACATGCATGGTGGTGATGTGCTGAAGTTAATGCCTCATTTGTATCCAGATTCACTCGTGGCTACACAGTGCTTGCATTAATGTAGTGGCAGTGGTGCACCCCAGCCAGGCTGTGTGACATACTCTGTAAGTGAATGAGACTCAGTACCTGCTGATCTCACCTCCACTGCTGCTGCCTGCTCCACTATAGGCCTTCTATAAGCTTGTGTGGTGTGTGATGCAGCCCTGAGCATGATCATTCCTCTGGGGGTATGCCTGTACGCAGTCACCGGAGGCCTAAAAGCCACCTTCACCACATCCTACATCCACACAGTCATCATCTTTGGAGTCTGCTGTCTCTTCATGTTCAAGACCTTCAGCGGAGGAGGAATTCTGGGCAGCATTGATTTAGTAAGATAGCACTAATTCACAGCAGCATCCAGTCTGTACGCAGTGTTTGTGAATCTTCATGATCCTCTCTGTCAGCATGGCCCAGCTGCTGCATGTGCATCAGTCAAACACGCTTGTGGATTTGACATCATTGCACAGGTGTACAGTTGCTGCATGATGTGCACTGCATAATATTCCCTCTGGCAGTGCCATGCAGGATGGGCGCCCATGACAGGCTGTGTACTGCACATACATATAATGCTGAGGCACATCTCCCATCAAAGCTAACCAATGGTGCTGGTAGCACCACCAGTGAATGCCCATGTCATTGCAAATGCATCATGTATTGCTGGTGCTAGGTTTATTGGTTTTAGCTGAATGTCACGCCCAAGACCCAAGACTTGACTGTTGCAGCAGAACCCTGCATGACCTGAGATTTTCTGACGTATGCTGCAGATGTATGACCATCTGGTTCAAATGGGCAATGCGGTACCAGTTCCTGGCAACAAGTCCGGCAGCTACCTGACAGCCTTCAGCCTTCAGGGCTTCTACACAGACATCAATGGCATCATTTCTGGCTTTGTGCAGATCTTTGTGGACCAGAGTTACTGGCAGAGTGCTGTCGCTGCCAGCCCTATGCAAGCTGTCAAGGTCAGGCTTGTCCCAAATGCTGCTCGTGCCGTCATTGGCATCATCACACCCATATGCTCACCTGACAACGTGCGCAACTGCTTCTGCATGCTCACAGGGCAGACTTGCAGACAGCCCCTGCATATAATGTTCTAGCAGGACGCATGGAAGCTGTCATGCTGGCGTGACAATCTGTTCGTGTCCTGTCCGTATAACCTTGCATATGGTGCCAGCCAGAAGCTTATTGCATGTCACAGCATGTGAGTGTGGACCAGCCATTCTGTCACCAAGAACAGTCCCATCATGAATGTCTGCCTGGCTTGTCCAGCCTCCCGGCAGCTTTATGTGCAACGTGTGGTGCAGGGATACATGGTTGGTACGGTGTTGTACTTTGCCATTGTGTACTCCTTGCCAATCAGCATGGGCCTGGCTGCAGTGGCCCTAGATTTGCCAGTAAGTCCCTGCCCATCCACGTTACCACACTGAAAGTTTTCGCTCTGTGCTCAGGTCTGCTGTGGACCTTGTCTGTTGATGGAGGAAGCAGCATTTGTGCCTAACAGGGCAAGATTTACCTGATCCACATGAGTAATGCTGTGCATGTTGAGGTTCCATCTTCATTGGCAATGCTGCTTTGTAGACCAGAGGCATCATGATTATGACATGGCAATTGTACTGGCTGATACAGGCTGCCCTCGTCAAATACGATTACATCTCTTCAGCAACCCTTGTTGTAACGACAGCGCTTTTGGTTGCTTGTGATGACATGCAAGGTGCTTGCACAAATGCCCATTGACCTTTCTGTTGCTGTGCAGCTAAGCGGGGATGAAGCATCCAATGGCTTGGTCTTGCCAGCTGTGGCCATTGTCTACTTTGGCAAGGCTGGTGCAGTCCTGGTTGTCATCATGTGCTTCATGGCTGTCACCTCCAGTGGAGCTGGAGAAATTTTGGCAGCTGCCAGTCTGTTCACCTTTGACATTTACCGCAAATACATCCGTCCAAAGGTATCTCCAGATGTGGCACATTTTGGGCACTGCAACATGTTACCTTGCTTTCAATTGTCGCTGCAAACGTATCTGCCCCAGCATATCTGAGCTTGTTGCCAGAACACAAGGGTTTAGGTGAGGCATTGACATGCATGACTGCACAGGCTCGATCTGCGCCCACGTCTTGGCTGTGTTCCAGGCGACTGGCAAGGAGCTGCTGGCTGTCTCCCGATCTGCTGTAGTGATCTGGGGAATCATCATTGGCTTAGCCTGCTGTATGTGCACTGGAGGTAAGCTTTGTTGGACGCCAGGTCTTGCTTTGATACTTGGATCGGTGTTTGAGGTGATGGCAGTGACAAAGTTTTGTCAGTCAGCAAGTGTGTGTGCGTCACATGTCCAAGCATGTTGCAGTCATGCTCATAGCTGAGTGGCCACGGAAGTTGGGTTATATACCACATGCCTTACATGTGTGCTTTGCTTTTGCAGTGCTGTGACACCAAAAAAGCTGCGTTCACACTGTCTGCAAGCACTTCAGTAGCCAAGATTTACATCCAGCCTCTGCATCAGTTACAGGTCTAAGCTCAACTCTAATCATTCAGATATGTGTGAGCGCTGCATCAGCGACAAGTCTCTGCATGCAGTCCTGCATTAGCAGGTACCTTTTGAGCAACTGACAGTATGTGTGCATGTGAATGCAGCCAGCATCAGCTACAACTTTATGGGGGTTGTATTGAGTGTGTTTGTGGGAGGAGCAGTGCTTCCCGTCTCCTTTGTGCTCTTCTGGGGGGGCTGCACCGCCCTGGGGGCTTGTGTGGGTACCCTGCTTGGCGGCATCTGCGGTGTGATTGCATGGGTGGTGACAGCGCAGAAGATGTATGTGACTGCCAGCGTGCTGTCACTACAGAACAACGAGCCTGTTCTGGCTGGCTGCTGTGTTGGGGTTGGCCTTGCTGCCGTCGTCTGTACTGCCATTGTAAGTCATCCCTGACCAATTCAGCCAGTATGTGCGCATTTCATGGCTGTGTGATGGCACATATAACATCATGTTGACCAGTGCATGTGCAAAACCCCCAGGTTGCTGCACCCATTCCTGCATGAGCTGTCCGCTTTGTGTGATGGGCTATCACGTCTGCTCATTGAGTTCCTCTGAAGATCAAACAAGGCCGTTTGCTTGCACACCTTGGCGCCTCACCACCATCTCAGAAGCGACACTGTTTGACTGCTGTTCTTGTGAAGCAATGCATTGCAGTGGAGGACAATGCTGATCCACGCTCAGAGTGGCGTTATTGTAATGCAGTGGCTGACAAACAGCAGCAACGTAATGCTTGCATTGTGCAGTCCCTGATCAAGCCAAACAAGGAAAGCTTTGACTGGTCTCTGTTTGACCATGACATCATCCTTTCAGACAAGGGTGAGAGACTGGGAATGACTCAAGAAGGAGTTGACTCGGCAGCTTACATTGCCAGGATGAGGAAATATGTCTGGATGGCATCTGGGGTCTTCTTCTTGTTAGTTCAGGTGCTATGGCCCCTGCTTTCCCTGCCTGCCGGCGGAGTCTGGTCTAGACCCTACTTCAAGTAAGACTTCTCATTTGGTGTCCTTGCTTCTGACACTGCTTTGTCCTCAAACTTACCTGGCTGTGTTTGATGCATGAGTCTCTGAATGGCATTGTACTGCTTTGTATGCTGCATTTGAACGTGTTGTGAACAATATCAATCCTGTGCAGCTGGTTGTGGTTTGGTGACTTGCACAGCCAGATAAATGGCATGAAGCTTCTGTTCATTGGAATGTGTGGAATGTGCTATCTCAAGATGCAAGGCCTGCATATGGCCGCAGCACCACCTACGTGCGTGGTTGTGGCATGTGCCTGCTGTGAACCGTGTCTGCCACTTTTTGTGCCAATTCAAGAGCCCAACTTGCATGCATGATAGGTTCAGGATAGGAGGTGACATGTTTATGAATGTGTAGGCTGTGGGTTATTATTGGCTTCATTCTGATTGTGGCTGCCAGTCTTTTGGCGACGATCCTGCCTATATGGGAGGCAAGAGCCCTCTGCTTTGTCATCATCAAAAGGATGCTACGCTGGGACACACCAAAGAGGGGCCTCAACTACGATGGAAATGAGTACTCGCACAATGGCAATGTTGTGGTGGGTGATGCTAATATTGACACAACAGCAGGCAAGGGCTTTGGCACAACAACCAGCCCTGCTCATGCCCCTGATATAAATGACTCAGCACATGGTGGTGACAAGGCCAGTGCTGCCTTGAAAATGGCAGCCTAATTGGGGATGGACAATTTGGGTGCTGAATGCTTCAGATTCAGGCTACAGAAAATGTTATCATCATTGCAGTGAGGCTATTTGGGGCTGACATACTGGGTGCCTGCACTATTGAGACTAGTGCAGTACTGCAAGCTTGCAAGCTGTTGAGAAGTATATGATAATATGTAGAGTTACACGGCCTAGGCCTACTCTGTACAGCGTGTCCAATTTGATTTCATTATTACCTGCTGATCTGCCTTTTTTTGTTCTGTATTTTTTTCCCGTCGGGCAGCTTGTCCTTATTCATGCAGTCATGCAGTTGTTTAGTATAGTATGGAAAATGCCTCCATTAATGCGTGTCTTGTCCTCCAGATATGTACATCATCCAATGCTGCTTGCAGCAACGGCTCATCATGAAGTGTGAACCTGGAACACCATGCAGTCATGATCATATTGGTGCTTATACTCCTGTCTGGCCTGTATTCATGTACTGGTCCTCGTTTGTGTGTGAGTGTGCGGAGGCAAGAATGTTGGCAAAATATGTGTTACGTTTGCCAACATTTTGGCTTTTACAACTTGCTGATGCACTTCCAGGAAGGCATCATGTCATTCTTTTCAGAATTGCAAGCTTGATTGTACCCCTTGTAGGCTCCTGAGCATCCCAGCATTGGAAGCATCATGTAGGACATTGATGATCATGTAACATGTAGTTGCTTCATGTGCATCCCTCAAGCGTGACTTTGCAGCCTCTCTGCAGAGGGACCCATCTGCTGCTGAATGTAGCCTGAATGCTACAGAAGTTGAACGGTTGCCACATTGAGGTCAGGTGGGAGTGCGGTGCCCAAAAGCAGTGTAGCATGCATGTGCCCACGTGATGTATACCTAAATAAACCAGTGTGTGTACCTAATAAACCAGTGACTCGTGGTAGGCTGATTAGTAGGTTCAGGAATGGATGCCGTGGTTTGCGGGTAGACACAGGCCGGTGGGCAGACAGTGTTCACCTAGATAGGACAGACAGGTTGTGTCTAGTGTGCAAGTCATTGAATTGTGTGGAGGACAAGCGGCACTTTGATTGCCCAGTGTACAGCCATATGAACTCCCTACAAGTCATTTGGACCTCCTGCAGCAGTGTTGTACTATTGCAGACTTCATGACTGTGTGCGAACAAATACCTTTGGTGGTTTCCTTAGGGAATGCTTTGCATGTAGGAAGCAAGTCTGGTCTGTATGAGTTCACTGAACTGACTTCTTGTCTGTTGGCTCCCAGGTGCACCCCAGGACATTGACCATATTGATTGGTTGATTGTTTGACTGATTGATGATTGATCAGTTAGTCACATCCTGCAGCTGGCTTGCAGTGCAGCAAGCTCAAATATACTTACACAACAGGACACAGCATCTCCTTTAAAGCTTCAGTTGCTTTGTGATCAACGTGAGCTGTGCCCAGCCCAGCAGCTCCAGCGACAACCGTCTCGTAGATCGTATGGTTAACTGTTTGTCAGCACATGTAGCCGGGTCTGTTCGGCATACCTGCTCATTGCACGACAGAACATTCAACAAAACAAGGTGTTTTGCACCATTTCGGCAAAGCCAGAAGCAGACAGAATTTCATCACAACCCTCACAAGTCTAGGCCTAGACGGTCAACGCAGCAGCAGAACGCGCACTGCAGCTCTGGTGCAGATCCTGCTGCGCACACGGTCAGCAGAAGGACCCTTGGGCTATGCGCAGCGCTACTGGCTGTGCAGGTGCGATTTTCCTCGTAGAAAGTTTGATCACGACAGTGTACAGGCTGCCAGCAAGCGTATGTGCAAGTGCAGTGGGGGCAAGCCAATGCAGCAGCGCAAGCAGCTGTTCCCTCGTACTCTTTGGCAGCAGCCAGTCAACAGCAAACGAACCAGGTGAGCAATACTTTTGCTCTGCCTATCGCTTGTACAACTCTCCCAGTCTGCTACACTTTCATGGCAAATAGACCATACACACATGATGCGCAGGTATTGCCAGAAGCCACTACTGTTCTGCAGCCAGGTAGCACAGCATCAAAATTTAAGCCTGGGCAAAAGCAGGTAGGAGCAAGCTCGGCATAGCTCAATGCAGAAAGTGCCACAGGGACAGAGTTATGCGTATGAGCACAGCCTGTTGAGGCTGTGGTTTCCTGCATGTCTGTGCAGGCAGAAGTGAATGCTGACATGATGCTGGTGGCACCCATGTATGCAGGTGCTTGCCATCAACAAACGGGTTCAGACACAGAATAACGCACCTGTAGGCTTTCCAAATTTTGTGAGGGATGGATATGAAATCATTATCCTGGCCGATGGGTACCAAGAATCCCAAGATGGTCTCATATGGAAGGTAGTGCATCAGCATGCCACATGCTGCAATTTGATTGCTGTTGCTTCAGGGCTTGTTCAGCAAGGGACGCTGAACAGTCTGCTTGCCTGCATGTGTTGCATATCTTGCTAAGTATCAGCAGGCATTGATCAGTCCGCTTGCTTGCCATTATTTGCCTCTCACAGGCTGCGCTGTGGCGCCGCAGAAATCTGTGACTGCTAATCTGATTCATGACATCTGCACCAGTGGTGTATCTACATGGCTTCAAGTACTGTGATGCAACAGGATTTTGAGGAAGGAAAGGGAGCTTTGCCGCAAGATGGCCAGCAAGTCACGTTTGATTACACGGCGTACAATGAATCAGGGTCCCGGATAGACAGCACCTACACAAAAGGCCGGCCTGCGCAGACACGCCTCGGGATCAATGGTCTTATCCCTGGTGAGGCATTCTGTATTGCCCCATTGTGTCTTCCTCCGCGAGCACTTAGTACAATGTGAATTTCAGCAGGTCTTACAATCTGCAGTGTGAGCTGAATAGGCAGCATCTCTTGTCCCACTTGCAATAGCCACAATCTCTGCTCTGTGAGACTTCATGAGAGCTACTGTGGTGTCTGTATCATCTGAAGCAAAGCTGCACCACTGACCCATTTGACATCATGGCATGTCTGCATTGCCTATGTCTCCAGACAAGTGCTTCACTACCTGTTCAGCAAATGCGAAATACCGAAATTTTGCATGTGTGTGTGCACCAAGCTGTTTTGTTGCTCACAGGTTTTGAAAAGGGCATCAGAAGCATGAAGGTTGGTGGGAAACGACGACTGGTGGTCTCTCCTGCACTTGGGCCCCCTGTTGGTCCATCTACATTTTTCAGCGCCAAGCAGTGTGAAGTATTTGATGTGGAGCTGCTGGATGTCAAGTCATGTCGTCGACGTCAAGTTGCCATGTTCTCAGATGTTGTCTGTGAGTGAATGCTTCCTGGTGCCACATTTGGGTGCTGGATCCCACAGCTGCATGATGTATCAAATTAGCTTATGCATCTGAGGCATGCGCCTAGGGAAGTACCCTAAACCTGGTTTATACTCTTACAAATGAACATCATTGACTCTGTATCAGACACAAAAACACTTTGTAGAGCAGCAGCAAAATCACAGACATGAAACTCTGCTGCTGTAAAGAACACAGCAAGTGCAGCCTGGCAGGAATGTGGCTTCTGCAAATTGCAAACAGCAATCACTGTCAGCGCACTGCTGTACATGTGCTACACAGCATGCCACTTCAAAACACTGTGTCTACAACACTCACACTGCAAATGATAGGGACTGCAGATACAGGGCGTATGAGCTAAACATTGAACACACACACACAGTTGCCATTGGACTGATCTACAGGGTATTCTACTGGTGGCACTCTACATCTAAAGGCAAGGGGTGTCTGACAGGTGGCGAACAGTGTGCTAAAGCCTGGTAATGGCACTAAGCAAGTCAATGTGCCACAGTCTGTGTCAGTACTGAGCAGATCTTTGCATGCAAGATGCAAATCGGTCGACCCAGCCAGCCTAGATCAGCTTGGAGGTTTAGCTCTGCCTGTAATCGAGAAGCTGCGAAATCCAGAGGCAGTTGCAGGTGGCTTGCTTGCATCTGAAGTGGAGGCTGCTGTGCCTGAGGCAGGCCACATGTTTGTTTGCTGCACAGGTTGCTGCAGCCCTGGATTTGACACACTGGGCCGAGATGCAGTCTGTAATTGCGTGACACCTGGAGAAGGCCGCTGACTGAGTGCAGAGACCTGTTTCAGCTGCTCAAACTGCAGCTTGTCCCTCTCTTGTCCCTCTCGGGAACGTGCCAAACGAGCCCGTTCGTCTTCAAACAATAGGCGTTCCAGCAAATATTTCTCTAAGACCGTGCCTGATTTGTTGGGCGATGTGCTTGGGGGGTGGAGCTGTTCGAATCTACTGGTTGCCGTCTGGATCCTTTCAAGGCTAGCAACGTTGCTTTTTTGGCAAGCCTGTAGCCAAGCTTGGTGCTTTGCTAGTTCCGAGGACTCTTTTTCGTCAGGATCAGTTTCAAGAGGCTCTTCAGCCCCAAGAACCTGTTGCCCGACAAGAAGTCAGTTTTCCGGACTGTTTGCATCACACACACTTCATGCGGGCAAACGTGGGCGTGCTCAGAAAGCAGCAAGCCTTACGTGCCAAGGTATCAAGCGATCAAAAGCGTCTGCTCCGTTGATAAAAGGTGTGTTGTTGTCAAGGAGGCACACACGGCGACAGTCCAATTGGGTGGCTTCAAGTTGATGTCTTCGCGCTTCTGTTTCGGCCAGCTGAGCTGCCAGCTGCGTTTGCATGGGCTGTGCACCAGGCGCGCACCACGGTCGCGATAGTGACTCAGAGGCTGTGGCTAGGGCTTCTCTGTACCGGCCCTACGAATAGGGCTTTCCGTGGAAGTTAGCACAGAAATTGCTGCATGCAATTTGCGCAGCGGAAGGTTGTCTGGACAGCAAGTTATTCCCCAAAAGTCTTCAAGCGTATGAACCGCCCGGAAAAGTTGCTGTGCCGCAGCAGACACGCTGTGGATTTGCACTGGTCAGATAACATGAACTGTTGGAGACTGTACGGACCGAGACTTGTCTGACATCAGCAATGTTCGGGTATCAGTATGATCCCTATCAAACGTCTCTTGGCTACACACAACCTATGGCCACGCATTATAGCATAGACGTAGAGTGCGTGGCGACAGGGACTGATCACAACTCCCGAAGCGTCGCTCAGGTCGCTCTTGTGGTGAGCATGACGGACTACTTTCCACCAATCACATATACGTCAATCATGTTTGTTTGCTCATGGCTATGCAGGACCAATTCGAGAGGGTCTTGCTGAATGTGTGAGTGCAGTCTGAAGCTTGCAGCAACTGCGGTCTCAGCCTGTGCTACACTGCTGCTTTCGAGCCCATTACCAGACAAGCATGTCGTGCCCAACGAGTCATGCTGATCCTGCAGGTACGTGAAGCCAGAACAGCCGGTTGTCTCATATCTCGCGCCTCTGACAGGGTGTGTTAGAACGCTTGCAGTATGACATGCACAGTATGCCTTTACACATGTTTGTGTCACATCACTCTCAGCACCTACTTTATTGCAGGCTTACTCGGGACCTCATTGAGCAGCAAGGTGTTCCGTTTCAGCAAGGCATCCACTACCTGAAAAGCTTTCTGCCAGCATCAGCAGTCTTGATAGGTCAGAACATAGGACAAGATGTCCGCTGGCTTCAATTGAAGGAAGGGAGAGACTTTCAGGTTTTGCTTTGCTGCTGAGACCCAGTGTTGCTGTGAAGCCTTGTTCGCAACTCCAACTTGTGAACTGCAGGCATTACTTGATCTTGCCGGCATCTATCGAGCCTGGAACACCAAGTACAATACCTGGTCAATTTTTGGTCAAGATCATGTAGCAAGAGTCTTGATGAATTATCCAGTAGCCAGCAATCATGATGCAGTAGGAGACGCCATCAAGTCAGTGCGTCTGTACAACTTGTCACAACAGCTGCAGCAAGACCCTGAAGCGTGGCAGCAAGCACAGGTCTGTCTCTGTTCCAACTGTCTAATGCCATGCACACAAATGCTGCCTCTGCACACAGGAGCAACTGGTGGCATGATAGTGAAATGCAAGGCGCGCCTGCTCAGTCTTCCATAGCACAGCTACATAGCCCAAAGCTAGCTGTTTGTGCTTGCAGCAATTTATGAGCTTGTGCCGTTTGTGAGCAAACTTGTTCTTGTTTTAGCTGAAAGCTGGCTTTGTGCTTGCAGCAAAAGTTGCTGGCAATACCTCCAGAGCCATCATTTGCCAAGCAGAATCCTTCATATGAGGGTGTTTGCATGGGCAACCGAAAGACCTGCACATGTGGCGCTCCCTTTCTTGGGTGATGGAGGAAGGTTGTGTTGTGAATCAGCCTCCAATCAACATCACTGTCTGTATGCAATTGGTTCAATAACATCAGTCTGATCATCATTATCAGCTACAGCATACAAACTTTGTATGTCCTGAAAGCACAAGCACTTCCAGACTACTTGGCAAGGCTTCTCAGGAGTCAGCATGTACATTGACTATGCAAAGCTAGAGACAGCCTTGTGCTCAAGGAGCAGGTACTGTCAGCAGACTCAGTTTGTTTCAGCTTGATTGTGTTTAGATAATCTTCAACGTGCTGCATGGAATGTGTGGTAACAACACTGCTCAGGCAGCAAAAGTCTTCAAACAACGTCTCAACTTTGCACAATACCAACTCATCAACCGCGTGGCACACGGCGACACACCACAGAAACGAACAAAGACATATGCACCATCATACCGAGTCCATGACTTGAGTATTCAACACAATCCTTGTGGAAATAATCAAGCAAACACGGCCATGATGACATATACCCAGCAACAAGTTGCGTCAAATGTCTTATTAATAGAGTATAGGCACCATCAGGCTCAGCCTTGCAATGTCATGTTTTCCTGATCAGCATCAGTATCCCGGCCTGCTGCTGAGCAAAGTCTTCCTGTGGCAATGCATAGAACATCAGCAGGGACCTCTTTGTTCCCAGTAAACCTGTCAAACACTGCCAGCACCTGATGTACAGACAAGCTGACATCACCAGTGTAGACTTGACCTTCGTCTGGGCCAGGTCCATGCCTGGCTAAAGTCCACCGCCCATTGTGCTTGCCATAGAATGAAACCTTCATGTGTGCTGCCATTACCTTGTCAATGCGAGCCACCCTGCAAAGACAGCAAAGCGTCTTGTATTCACAGCTGTCATGCGTCATCTCAGAACAACCTGCTCTGCACATGTAGCCAAAGCGTTCTGTGCTGTGCGCTGTAATGGCATAAGTGCTGTAATGATTCAAACGAGTAGATTATGTATGTTGTACACATGCTACCTGAGCACAACAGCCAAATCAAGTTTGAGTTTGTGGTATGTGGTGCCTGTCAATGAATGTCACAAAGCACACAATTTCCTTTCTCCTGCACAGAGTTTGAGCAGTGAGCAGAGCCTGGGGACGTACCAGCACCATTTGGAAGGGAGTATCTCCAACTGGGTCAAGTCATTGATGTACCCAGCTGCCACAATCACATTGCGGCCAGGCAGCAACTCAGTCTGACATACAGCATGCAGGCCACGCATTTGCGTATCTGGAGGCAGACACCTCTCCTGGCTATGTGCATAGCTGCGTTTCCGGCCGCTGCTGGTAGCATTCATACCCAGAGCAGTTGGTGCGCTCTGTGCTAGGCTATGCTGAGCCTTTGCAGCAGGCTGCAGAAGGGGTCCCTGCCCATTGGATCTGAGGGTTGAAGGGGACAGGGGCGGTCTTGTGGTGAGAGCTGGCCCCTTCACAGCATCTGATGCTGCATCACTCCTGGCCGTCTGATTGCTGTCAAACTGCGCCGTTCCTCTCTCAAAAGGCACATTGGGCAAGCTTGTCTGCCTGAGGTGGCACCCTGTTGGGCGACCTATGAACTCCCCCTGGGGGACTGCTGGGTTGAGGGCAGCCTGAGTGGGGCCCATTTGTGAAGAGTAATGGGGAGCTGCTGATGAGTCCTGGTGACTCAGCACTGGGGTAGTTGCTGAATGAATTGGCATGTCTGCCATGGCAGCAAAGGGGCTCTGAAGCATCGGCTTGCTATTGCCCGGCAATATGTTTGCAGCATGCAAAAGCTGATGCTGCCAGGCATGTGCGGGGCTGACACCTGGATTGCTTGGCAAGGCAATGGCACCAGTGGGGATGCAGCTGCTGTCATCAGCAGAGGGGCCAGCTAGATGTGAGGCACTGACCGTGTTGTCAGGTATGTGGCTGAACGCAGACTGCCCATTGCTGTCAGCCAGGCTGCTGGGTTTGTCAGCAGGCGAGCCGTCAAGCAGATGCAATGGGTTGCATACATGCATGCCTGGCTGCAGTGCGCTGCGCATAACAGGGCGCAGCACTAGCCTGTCGGCATCCCTCCTGCTGTCTGCGGCTGTGTGCTCAGCGGGCTGTGCGTCTACAGCCTCAGCCGCGGCTTGACCTGCCATTGGGATGTCACAGCATGCCTCATCCCTTGAAACACGCAGGGGAGCTGGTGGTGCAGCTGCCATTGCTGTCGCTGCTGAAGCATGCGTGGCAGCTTGATCAGCATGATGCAGGAAGTCTGATGCAGTGGAGGGCATCTGCTGTGCGGATACGGTAGTGTCTGTCCAGGTGGGTAGTGACAACACCAAAGCATGGCCAGCAGGTGCTGGACCTGCTGTTGAAGCAATGTCAACTGCTTGCTGTACAGCGTTGTTGGCTTCTGGCTCAGCTGCTGCTGCAGCTTCCACCGCTTGCAGCAGGGCTGAGGTGGTGGCAGGCAGCTCTTCAGCCCAGTCCCAGCCTACAAAAACACAACAGATGACAAGCTGACTGCAGATGGGTATCAAGACCTGTGTGTGATACTCAGCAGCTGGCAAGCATAAGGCAGAATGGGCAGATGGCAGCCTCGCGTCTTGCACTGCAGTTTGGCCTTTGGCTAGCTTCACGTCTACAGCAGCTTCAGCACAGGCAAGAATGTACAAGGAACCACAGTGCGCACCTGAGCGCTCTGCAGGTGCTGAAAGAGGTCTGTGCATGGAGGGGATGCCCTGTGAGGGCACTCTGGACATGCCCTGTGAAGCTGCAGAGGCCGGCCTGCGACACCTTCTGGACCTGGCTTTCTTAGGACAGGAGAAGATTTGGGGTGCCTGAAGACTGGCATCAGACAACGGTGCAGGCTGGGGTATCTCACAGGGTGACGCTTGCAACTGGAGGTGCTCTGCCACCTTGGACATCAGCGTGTCTTCATCCATGTAGCGCAGAGCAGACTTGAACGCTCTCATCACCTTGACTCTGGCTGCTTCTTGCATCTGCATGCAAGCACCAACTTGCAGTCGCTCCATGCTTGTGCAGGCCTCTGTTCTAGTTTTCAGCATGCTGCATGGCTGATGTTTGTTGACCCTATACATGTGCTGCTGATGCGTGCATGCAGAAATGACAGTCTGATGACAGGCAGTCTTACTGGAAGATTACAGCAGCCACATGTGGGCAATCATACTTTGCAGTCTCTCAAGTGAAGGAGCCCTGCAGACAAATAACAGACATGCACACAGGTCTGTCATACAGAGTCTCAACTGGGCTTCAGTGAATCAAACAACTACTGTGGTTGAACCTCCTTATCAAGACCGAAATGCCCTCACAGACCCTCTTGCAAAAGTCACCTGATGTGCAGTTTGTCTAGCTGCTGCAATCCAGGCGGCTTGATCATCCAAAAGTCCTGTGCCAGCCCTCACAGCAGCATACTCAGCTTGCAGCTGCTCTGCATGCCTGTCCAACCTGCTACAAATGTCTGCTTCTGTTCCCAGGCATGGGCGCTTCCTCAAATGCATGCTAGGCTGTGCGCCTTGATGCCCCGCCTTGGCCTGGAGGTGGCAGGCTGCTTGCGGTGAGGCAACTGGGAGCTGCAAGGTAGCACTGTGAGGCTGCTCTGCATCTGAGACGAATTGCTGCCTGGCTTGCACATGGTTGGCGACATGACTGGCTGCAGCTGATACAGCTGCTGTCTGGCTTGGTACATGACAGTATTGCGACAAGTGACATTGCCGGGACATAATTTGAGGATGGAAGGTATTAAAGGCAGGAGCTTGGGGCTGAACAGACAGAAAGGGAGCTGCTTGGGAGTGAGCAGGTGGCAAGTCTAGGGGATGAAGAGGTTGCTTTAGAGAAGATGTATGCTCCATTGTAGCAAAGCCACTTTTGTTTGTTGCCTCGACGCTAGTCTTGGTGTTCTTCATGTCAGACATTGAAACAGTGCTGAGCCTGCTTGACGAGGCGCGCTGCAGGCTTGACTGCCTTGCAGCAGGCTGTGTGCTGATGCTCATGGCTCAGGGAACTTCAGCTCTTTCCCAGTCCACTTTGTGCCTGTCAGGCCACCTGCAGAGCACAGAGTGATGTCAAGTGACAGTAGGAAAGCCAAGCGCTGCTGGCTGGGCCATCATCTGATCATGCGCTCCACAGCCAAGTAGAATGTTACCTGCGTGTCCATTTTGAAGACAAAACGCTTCTGCACTATGGCCCTGTATCTAGTGGGACCTGCAGTACTGGCAGGCCAAGTCAGTGTGCAAATTCTGCAGGTGGCTGGACGATAGTCCATTTGTAGTGTAGCAAGAGGGGGAAAAAGCCTCACAAGTGACTGTACCTATCTGTCAGGTGTGCGACGAAAGGGTGCCGTGGCACTGCTCGACTGTTACTGTTCAGACCTATTCTCTATAGCAACTAGGCCCAGCTACGCCACATGCTCGGCCTCGTGATGCGAAGCTGTGTGCACCTCTTGCGTTCAGACAGATACAGCGGGTGGTCGATTAATAATTTCTGGATTTGCGCTTGCCGTACTTCCGCTCTTTCTGGTTTGACCCTAACAGGAGAGATCAACGTTCAAGCGGAACGCAGGGCCAACTGTTGATCCGGTACTCCTTTACTGGTCTTCACGCCCATAAGATTAATTGCTGTATACCAGGGAATGGTCACAGCGCTGAGCTTGTCAGCCTGTATGACCTATCGTAAGTTGAACGCGCTGTTGGACCAAATTCAAAATTGACTCCTCGTTGTTGCTCTACTCATTCGCTCTGGTAGTTTGACCTAACAAGGTCAGGTCTCTGCCTTGGAAGCCAAATGTATTGCTAAGTGCCGATGCGCGAACCCCTCATGAAAAGCAACGCTTCTCACCATGGCTAAGCTCAAACAGGCGATACGCTAAGTGGGACGTTGACTACCTAAAGTCGACCAGATCGTCTAAGTGATCTTGCGCGCCATACTCGAACTACACACCCCCGCACTTTCCATTGTAGCTGTCAAGATGCCCGAAACAGAGGCGGTCGTTTGCGAGACAAAGGATTGCGGTAAGTTTCTCAGCTCCGCTTGTCCACATCCCTTTCAAGCTTTGAACAGCATGCGTCACAATTTGCAGCTAACTGTGGCGAGACCGGGGATCTGCTCAGATGCAGCAGATGTCACGCGGCGTACTTCTGCTCAGCAAAGTGCCAAAAGGTATAAGATGCACGATGCCTGCACCTTCCACAGCGTCCTACCCCTTTTGTCCTCCCTACTCTGCAACACAAACAGCATACTTGACACACAGGCATATTGGCCATTTCACCGAATGTCCTGCCACAAGAACGAATTTGCGGATGCTGTTGAAGAGGCAGAGCCAAAGTTTGCAGGCTGGATGCGCAGTCATGGCAAATTAGCTGTCCTCAAAGATGATGAAATTGAGAGGTTAGAACGGGCAGGGGCAGCGACCATGGGTGTTAGCAGAGCTGAAGTCATGGACTCAATGTACAACAGGCTGGAACCAAAACCTAAAGGTGACGTCATGTCCTGCAGGTCACCTGTTGCCCTGGCAGGGCTTCACTTGAGGTTTCAAAGCAGGTCCACAGCGCCTTGCTGGGACATGAGATGTACACAGCCATGCTTGTCCTCAACCCCTGTGGCGACCAACATAATCGAGACTGTTGTGTCAGGGTCTGTTCTACCCGCTTGTGACCCACCTCCAATATAGCCAAAAATGCATCTCATGTGTGTGCTGCATGCGTGACTACACTTCTGTACTCATATTGTCAATGAGCTGATTGTCCTTATGTGTGATGGTGTGCAGAGCCTTCTTACAGTGCTGAAGAACTGGCAGCTATGAGACTGTCTCTTGAAGCAACTGCAAATCAAGTGAGAACTTTTGTGATCATTCTTACCTGACCATGCCATTGTCTGGCTTCGTGCTTCCATTAAGCTTGAACTAGCTTCCTTGCATGCCACTTGTTGCCTTACGCACCTGCAAACATATGTTTGTGCAGTACTGGCATCATGTGCTGTGCCTTGATTATACAACAGCTTTGTGTTTCTTGTTGAAGCCTCAAATCAAAGTTTGACAATTTTGCTCAATTTTCATGCAAATTGCATTATGTCAATGTGCAGGTATATTCTCTGCCTCAGCATCAACTTGCTTGGCAGCAGATACAGCCTGCTGAGCATCTGGGGCAGGACTGTGCTACATTCAAATGGAGCCAAAGCCAGACAGAGGTTGATGTGTATGTCCAGATTCCTACCCAAATCAGGCGACACGAGGTGATCTGGTTACCATTGCTCTTCATAATGCACAACTGTGCCTTGTATTCTAGTGCATTGCTGCTGATCTCTGCTGCCCCTAGCGTGCGTGGCATGGTACCAGGTGTGCCTTAATGATTCACCAGTGTGTTGTTCTGAACAAAGCAGACCTCAAGTCTGAAGCAAACGCATCTGGTCTGACGTGGGCATGTTGCTGTACATGCAACACACCAGGGACAGCGCTGTTTCTACTGCAGATCATTGTCCAGTGCACGCCAGACAAGCTGTTGATCAAGCTTGGGGACAAGGTGATACTCAAAGGGCAGCTGTACAGCCAGATCAAAAGGGAGGACAGCATGTGGTTGCTAGAGAACAGCATTTTGCACCTTACCATGCTGAAGAGAAACAGACGAGGAAATTACGCAAATCAGTGCAACAACGCTGACACCTTCTGGAAATCTGTTTTAAAGAGCGCTCCCCATCAGGAAAGGCTGACGATGGCTTACCCTCCTGATAAGTACTATGCACTGCCCTTTGAGGGCTGTGACAGCAGCCATCTGCCATTGAGACTCACAAGCAGCCATGCAGCATCACAGAGACAGCTGGTTGGTCAGCCTGCTCAAGCACGCAATCAACAGTAAGCAGTGCGCCACTGGCAAGCAAGACCAGCTACTGCAGCCGTGCAGCATGGGGAAGCTGAGATTGACAGCTTTTATCACACAGCATAATGGTAGTTAGTTGCTGAAACATGCTTGTTTGCTGAAACATGCTTGCATTGAAGAATTCTGTATTTCCATGAGTCTTGTGCAGCAAACATGCGTTTAGTATCATGATGTGGCTTTTTGCAAAATCAGCATTCAGGTACATCCAGCAGGTACCTGACAAAGCAATGCTGAGACATGAATGAATGAGTTAGATTGCCTGCCACTAGATGCTGATTAGATACACAGCAATCCAGTACGTTATCTAATCAGCATCTGGTGGCACCATTTGTGCACCCAGTACCACCAGGTGACGGCCAATGTGACACAGCTCTGCAGCTGGTATGTGAAACAATTTTGCTCGACGGCGTCATCCACCGTAACAGCACTGGCCGCTATGCATCATATCTCTTGATGGCCATGAAATCAGGGGCTGCTCTTTTTTGTGCAAAAGCACCTGGCTGATTGTGTTTTCACAAATGACCAACAGGACGGTAAATGAACTGCAGACAACGCATTGCATTTACATCCTCAAATCATGCATATGTCTGGACGTCAGTCATGCCACTGCTCGAAAGCTCTTGTATGCATCGATCACACACAAGGAGATTACGACGTGATGAGGATCAGTCATGTATAAAGCTGTTAGACGGTCAATTACACACACCAACAGCATGTGCAGAGCGATATGTCTATCAACTGGCCAAATAGGATCTGATTGGGGCCAAAGATAACAAGCAGGTTGAAATGAGTACTTGTGAAGTAGACCTACAGATTTGTGAAGTCATGCAGAATAGTGACATCATGCAGCGGCGGCAGTTGTGTTTAAGAGATAAGTGATTGCTATCACTGCGCCTCAGTGTGGCCTACAATCCAGGGGTGCTGAATGACTTGCTGCAAGGGGAGACGCTGTGTGGGGTCCTTCACCAGCAGCTGCAAGACAGTGTGTAGCTCTGTCAATCAAATGTGTGCAACCAAACATACCACAAAGCTGGTCAATTTCATGTAAACCCATGCAATGATCAATGAAGCTTTTAGACAGAAAACACATCACATGTCCTTGCGCATGCGTTGTATGCACGATGAGCATGCAACATGCTCCACAGAGCCAGCAGACCTAGACAGGTCCAGCGCATAGAACACAGTGGCCACATACATAATCTGAGCAGAACGAAATACAGGAAGAGTGTGATGTCAAAGAGGAAGAGTCACCTTGCGGATGAGGTCTCTGGCTCCAGAGCTGACAGGGATCTCAGCAGGAAACTTGAGGTCTACCCTCAAGATGCGCTTGTATGTGTTGGAGTGCCCTTCGGCCTCAAAGGGTGGCTGACCAAACAGGAACTCGTAGCACAGCACACCAAGGCTCCACACATCCACTGCTGAGTCATGATCAAGACCCTGGACCATCTCTGGTGGCAGGTAGTCAAGGGTGCCACAGAGGGTCTTCCTGCGGCTGTTGGGAGCATGCACTGACCAGCCAAAGTCTGCTATCTTGAGCTCGCCCTTCATACCCAGCAGCAAGTTCTCTGGCTTGATGTCTCTGTGAATGACGTGCTTGGAGTGGCAGTACATCAGCGCCCTTGCCAGAGAAGCTATGTACCTACACAACAAATAGTGCAATAGTTCAGTTCCTGGCATACAACTCGGTGCACAACAAAGGCTTGCAGCTGACTTGAGAACCACATATTGGGTACGATGACCATTTCAGGCAAAATTTCATATTATGTAGCAGCCATGGGTTATAGCTTGCTGCAGCATTGTTGCCAGCCAGGCAGATTGCATTGACACGCACATAATACCCACAGCATCTGCGCAATAGGTGCTTACACTGCTGTCCTCTTCTCATCAAAGTGGTGTGCCTCCTGCAGCTGCTTGTACAGCTCCCCCTTTGCTGCATACTCCAGTATCAGGTACACACGATCCTGCAGCAACATAATGCTTGCACAATGCAAGAGCTGCCTGACCAGCACCGTATGCCACTTGCTCATGTAACGCCAAGCAAGTCAGTACAGCACTGCACCACAAAGTACAGCAGTAGCTATACAAGGTAGTCACACCAGATCACATCAAAAGCAGCGCAGGAACAACAAGGATATATGGGGATGCATTGGCATGCCATGAGTTAGGGTTACTTTGCTTACGCTGTCATAGAAGTAGCCGTAGAGGCGTAGAATGTTAGGGTGGCGCAGGTGGGACTGAATCTCTACTTCCCTTCTCAGCTGGTGTTCTACATTGGAGTCACGCAGCTGATTCTTGAAGAGCACCTGGGGAGTCAGCCGGCATTGATGAACGTCATTGCATCTGAAGTTTGATGACAAGTCATGACGAAAAAGCATAACGTGCTTCCAAACGAACAGGCTTACCTTCAGAGCAATAATGAACTTGGTTTGCCTCTCCCTAGCAAGGTAGACATTCCCAAACTTGCCACGCCCCAAGGGCTTGCCAATGTCAAAGTCAGTCAGCTGCCACCGCCTGTCTTTGTCACTGCTGCTGACAGAACTCCTGCTGCTTGCAAAAGAAGCTGCCTTTGCTTCACTACTGGACCTGACAGTCTGGGCTGCAGTTTGTGCTGGCTCAGCAACTCTGGGTGGAGGTGGGCCCATAGGCTGTGCAGGAGCTGCTGCAGCATGCTGCGACTCGACAACTCGACTGTTGGTCGGCTTCAGAGGCGCCCGGACGCTGGCTGTTTGGCTGAACTTGGCCTGCTTTTCCGCTGGTTGCAATGCACCCCAGTCAGCTGGCCTTTTGGTCTTGAGTAAACCCGTTGCTGACACATTTTCCTGCATGTTGATACAGTGAGACAACTGGAAGCTTGGTTGTCAAACAGTAGTACCGCTGACAGCTTTGCTTACCTTGTCCAGCGCTGCGTCAGCTCGGTCAAACTTCACGAGCATCATAGGGCCACCTGCAACTCCTGTGCGGTCTGCCAGGAAGAGTCTGGTGCCTATTGTGCAGCTCCTGCAGCTCTGGGCGTGACTCCCATGTACACGCACATTACGCCGGGCTGCTGGTGCGGCATACTGCGGGGCCTGCGCAGTACCATACGCGAGGTCGTTGGTCTATGATCACTCATAAAACATATTTTCGAACACACTATGTTCCGTGGACTTTACGCTATGAAGCCGCGCTGCGACATACGTCATCCGTGCAAATAGGGAAAATGGGAATCCACGTTGACAGGACTCAGAGGAACTGCAACCGTCCCAGTGAGGCTAGATGCTTGCAGAAACTGTAGATAACAAGCTCATGCAATTGCTGTTGGAGTGTTTGCTGTCATGCAGCCTAGGCCTGCAAATGTTGTGATGGAGATTGCTCCTACTGCTTTCGAAGAGCTTGTATCCACTGGGTACTCTCTATCACTCAGACATTAGCCGGAAAGTGTTGCAAAGTAATCCAAGTCAAACTTCGGGAGTGCCTCTGAGGCTTGTGCATGTCTCACAAGCAGGCCTCTGAGGCTTGTGAACAACGTTAAAATACCAATGTCATTTTAGCAGTCGATGCCACGATAGCTCATTAGATGCAGACTGCATCATGCAGTAGGCCAGCACACATGTAGATATACAACTGCCAGCTCTCAAAATTAGCTCTGAAACGCATTTGTCACTCACATGCTGTCGCTGTAGTTGTTTGAGTTGTGTGACAATTTGCTCAAATCCCGCCCTGATGCAGCCTGTGAAGCCGGCCATTCAGCAAGACATGTATCATTAGGACCCAAGATAGAAGGGGCTTGGGTGCAACAGAGCAAGTGCTAGTTCAAACCTGCCCTTCAAAATCTTATGGCTTGCACTGCCTAAAGTACTGTCGTGACATCACACAGTGGCAGGGCGAGTGTGCTGGACGCAGCCCTTCGTCTGAAGCCACCATCTATGACTTGGCAGTCCGTTGTTGCTCAGCCCGGCGTCAAGTTGTTGACAGTATAATCGAGGGTCCACCGCCATCCGCGTAGACCATCTGACCTATATCTGTGTGCGCACGCTTGGTTGCCAAACCTGGAGATCAGGGCTTTTTAAGCCCTTTGCCGTGCACAACGGCTTGAATAGGCTGCATCCGTGCTGGATAGCATGGGGCAAGCCAGGCTTAGGGAGGCCCTCAACGCAGGAGGCCCTAGT